>WSSedA2C3DRAFT_1000062_pt1 | contig 14312 bp, 9 predicted proteins | sample WetSurSA2Cattail_FD_9486 | JGI IMG/M metagenome (IMG submission 9486) | reverse complement strand
AGACCTGAACACAAGTTTCTGGTTGCATTATCTGAGAGAGGATTTATTATCGGCGGTCTGTTTTATGAAATGACTGATGAACATACTGTGCATATGGAGAAGATAGTAATATCCACACGTTTCAGAAGAACAGGAATTAGTGAAAACCTGATGAACGAATTTCTGAAAAGATTAAAGAGCGAACATATCAGGTATGTTACAACCGGATTCTTCCGACCGGAATATTTTTACAAATTTGGATTTAAGGTTGAGAAAAAATATTCAGGATTGGTGAAAGAGTTGTAAACACTTGTGATTAATAGCTCTTGAATTTCGGTTATTTGCTTTTTAAGTTGTATTCGGTTTATCCGTTATTCATTTTACTTTAAATAAGTAATTGGGAGATGAAGAAATGTTTTTATTAAGGTTTTCTACCGACATTTTTATATTTCTAATTATTCTCACCGCCTGTTCAAACGAACAAGAATCAAATCCTGTTTTAACCGTTTACAAAGGAACTATAAAAGGTTTTGTTTACGATGCAACAACCAATTCACCGATCTATTACGCAAAAATCAGCACTCAACCGCCTACAAAAGAAACTTACACTGGAGCAGACGGTGAATTTATCCTAAGCGATATTATGGCAGGTGATTACATTGTCGATGCTCATAGGGATGGTTATGATAATGATACAACATTTGTAGCAATCCACCATAAAGATACTGTGAACACAAGCTTCACACTTCAGGATTTCAGTATCTATCTTGACTACTATCCATTGGATATTGGTAATTATTGGGAATATTGGGATCATAATTTACCTGCTCACTCCGTTGAAATAGTTTCTGATACTTTGATTGACAATTTGAATTATTACGTTGCCATATATAAAAGCTTGTCAAGTGGAAATTATATAGAGACCCGGTATGAAAGAGTTGATTCATACAATGCATTAGTTTACAGATATCTTCCCCTGGAAGAAAAAGAAATGATAATTGACAGCTTACCGGCTAAACAAAATCAAAGATTCACAAGTAATATGTTTTTTGATTGGGGTTCATGTTCCTCACGTTGTTCAGAAATTGAAGAAATAAATATTTTTGGTAAAATAAGAAAGTTACGTTACTTGTATCATGATTGTGGACAAGATTTACCTTGGTACCAAATACTCAAAGGAATCGGTTTATATTCATATGGTTGGCCAAGACCTCCTGTTGGAGTAACTCTCAAATATGCAATCATAAAAGGTGTTGAATACAGTGAGAATTAGTTGTTTTGTTTTAAGTCTATAATGTCCCATTTAATTATTAAGAATAAAAAGTGGGATCTAATTTAAAATCAGACTCCACTTTAATAAAACATTGATTAGTTAATTATCTGAGTTTAAACACTACCGGAATATTAATTCTTGTTAATACAGGATTACCATTTTGCTTTCCAGGAATCCATCGTGGCATTATATTAAGGACTCTCATTGCTTCTTCATCACATCCAGCGCCAATGCTCTTCGCTACTTCAACATCAATTATATTTCCATTTTTATCCACAATAAAAGAGAGAATAACCTTACCTTCAACTTCTGCTCTTTTTGCAATTTCAGGATAAACAAGATGTTGAGTAAAGAATTTCCGTAGCTCAGTTTCACCGCCCGGAAATTTTGGCATTTCCTCTGCCCAGTTATAAACTGTTTCGGTTGCTTCATTATTTATTTCAATCAATTCAATATTCTCTTCAATCAGATCTATTCCATTACTATTTCCTTCAACTGTTTCAGTACTGGGATTGTTGCCCAGTAATTCTTCCTGTGCTGGTATAACTTGGTTTGTTACTAATGCATCAGGTTTGACATCCGGAACCAGAAATTTGATTGAAGGAGTTTTGGGAGAATTAGTTTTAGGGATTTGTAGATCTTTTTTATCAGCAAGTATTTCTGTGAAAATATTTTCGAGGGTTATAACTCTGACCGTACCAGTACTCTTATCATTGTTATTCTCATGCAGAAAGAATGCTGTGATTAAAGGATAACTTGCAATAAGAGTAAATAATAGAATAGCCCCTGTTGTGGAAAGAGCCACATATCTGTTATAAAGATTTTTAAGTGCATATGCACCATATTCTTTGTTTCTTCCCTCAAAAACTATATCCTTTAAATCACCTATTTTTTCTGTGGATTTCATTTCGTCCTCCTGTTTGTTTTGAGAATTATACTTTTTGATAATTGAAAAGGTTCCGGATGTTTAGAAACCTTATCATTCACTCTTTCGAGGTGACTCAATGCAATGAAATTTGGAGTTTTATAAGGTTTGTTATGAGTTCTATTTTCAAATTTTCACTCAATTCTTTACTTTCACACTCAGCATTTCATTCAATACGGAGTTTTATGAGCAGAGAAATACATCGCTGGTACAGCCCTAATCTTAATAAAGAAATGGAAATCGTTGTTTACGGACATTACGGATTTGCACTGCTTATGTTTCCTACAGCAGCAGCAGACTTTTTAGAATATGAACGGTTCAAATTAATTGATACCATAGGCTGGTTCCTTGGTGAAGGCAAAGTAAAAGCCTTTTCTATCAACAGCATAAACAACGAAAGCTGGCTGAACAATTCCATGCATCCAGCACACAAAGCATTGCGACATCAACAGTACAACCGATATATTGTTGAAGAGGTTGTTCCCTTCATTCATAACCACAGCAAAGGATTGGTACCGATAATTACTACCGGCGCATCTCTTGGAGCTTTACATGCTGCAAATAATTTTTTCCGTCGGCCCGATATTTTTTCGGGTACAATTGCAATGAGCGGCAGCTATGATTTAAAAAGTTATAGCAAAGGTTTTTATGATGATAATGTTTATTACAACTCACCAGTTGATTACCTCCCACATTGGGGTGATAATTTTATGCTGGAAAAAATGCGTAAAGGAAAAATTGTCATCGCTTCCGGACAAGGTGATTATGAGGATCCAAATGCATCGAGAAAATTGTCGGACATTTTACACTCAAAAGGAGTTAACCACTGGTTAGATTTATGGGGACATGACATGAAGCACGACTGGCCAACCTGGAGACAAATGCTTCCTTACTTTTTGAGCAAGTTTAATTAGACTTTTTTATACAACACTGATTACTAAATGATTACTTGGAAGTTATTTCTAAAAGATAGAAAAAATTTAACTGAATTTATCGTAACAGCGATAATTGTTACTGCTGTGATAATCGCTTTCTCACATTTCCTTCATTTCATAGAACAGAGAGATGGAGTCGTTCTTAATGATCCGATTTTAAAGTCTTTTAATCCTATTGATTTGACCTGGCTAATATTTGCATTAATCTATCTCTCCTTAATTATTTTTGTTATAACAACATTTAGAAAACCAAACAAGCTATTAATATCCTTTCAAGCTTATGGTCTGATGTTAATCTTTAGGACAATAGCAATGTATCTTACACCGTTTGAAGCCCCCGAAAAAATAATCCTGCTTGATGATCCATTCGTTCAGTTTTTTGCTAAAGGTGATATTCTCACTAAGGATTTATTTTTCTCTGGTCACACCGGAACTTTATTTCTGCTATTTCTTCTTGCAGAAAATAAAACACTGAAAACTATTTTTTTAATACTCACCTTAATGGTTGGGACTGCTGTTTTATTACAACATGTTCATTATTCAATAGATGTTTTTGTAGCGCCCTTTGTTACTTACGGTTCATATAAAATAATAAAGAAATTACACGCCAGGCTTTCCGAATAAACTTAGCACTAAAATTAATTGAATAATTATGGATGAAGAGAAAAATCAAGTAGTAGAAATTGTAAAATTTGTTGAAAAAGATTTTTTAATCGGCGATAACAATTCTCTGATTCCCTCAACTGAACTTGCTTCGCTGGAAGAGTTCAAAAAATACCTTACTGAAAAACTTAAACTTTTACTCGATGATAAATTTGATACGCTGGTTAATATCCTTTATAGAATAGATATCAGTGAAAAAAAACTTAGTCAGTTATTCTCGGGCAGCAGCAGAGATTCTATTCCAGCTTCACTCGCAGATATGATCATTGAACGTCAGCTCGAAAAACTAAGATTAAGAAAGCTTTATAAAGAAGGGAAGCTTTAAGAAATAAGTAAGTGCAATAAATATTTTGGCTTTAAAATTATCTGTCAACTTTGATATTAGATTATTTAATTCGGCACTGCTTCCTGGTCGACATGTAAGACCATCATATTGATTCTTGCTTAACTAATGTTTAACTTAATCTAACAACATTAACTTATTTGTTTATATGTTAATCACACCCGAGGGATATCTTAAAATTAATAATCAGTGTTCGATAATTTCATTAGAAATAAAATCCTTTAAACCGAAAAAAGGAAGAAATTTCCATGGCGCTTCTAAATTCTAAAAAGCTCAAAGAACTGCAATCGGAGAATGAAGAGCTTAAAGCATTCATTCAAAACCTGACCGACGATGAATCTCGTTTTAGACATCTTGAAGAGCTTGTAAAAAAAGCCAGAGTTGATTACGCCAACATCACAATGAAAAAAGATCAGACGGCACTAACATTAGAACATCTCGAAAAGGAAAAAAATAAACTCAATAACCAGACGCAGAAACTTTCCCACGAAATTGAACAGCTCCGTGAATTGAAGATCTATGAGCAAAACCAGATTCTTACATTAAAAAAGAATGCTGCAAGCAATCATGATAAAATTGAAACTGGAATAAAATTTCCTGTGTACAAGGATATTGAATCTGCTGAAAAACGTAAAATTGAACTGGAGAAACAAACAGCAGAAATGGAGAAAAGATTTCGTGAGGTTTATCAGAGAGTGCTTGAAGTTGAAGGAATGGAACAGAGACTTGATTCAGAAATTAAAAAAAGGAAAGGAGAAATAAATGCACTTGCTGAAAGAAAAAATGAGTTTACGAAAGAGAAATTAAAAAGTTTTAATGATGGAGTAACTGCGTTGAAAGAAGAAGAGAATAAAAATCTTCTTGAAATAAAACAAAAAGTAAAACTGCTCTCCGATCGCGAGAACGAATTGAACAACAGATTGCAAATTCGAAACAGGCAATTGCAGGATATAGAAAAGAAAATACAACAGAAAAGTTCAAGTAAAGAATCAGATGATGGGACTAAACATCTTCCTTTAATAGTTGAAGAACAACAGCTTATCGAATCAATTCAATTAAAAAAGAAATCCCTAGCTGATCTGGAGAAATCAATTCTTTCTCTTAAAGCAGAGCAAAATAAAATTTCGGAAGAAATGAATCGAGTTGTTAAGTTATCAAGGAGTCAGGAACTTAAATCCAAAGAAGAAGCTGAGGATTCTGAACTAAAACACAATGAGAAAGAAGCAACTACAATTCAGGGTGTGATCAAAGCATTAAAAGATGAAGAGAAAAGCATCAAGGAATCAATCGAACAATTAAAACAGACTGAAGAGCTTAAGAAAGAACTTATATCAGAGTTGAGTGGTGAACTTTCCACAAAAGAGATTCAGTTTGCATCAATCGAAAAGGATTATGAGACAAAGTCAAGCAGGTTAAAAGAAATTTCATTTAAAAATAAGCTTGTTCTCGAAGAGTTGGCAACTAAATCAAATGAACTCTCGATTGCAGAAAACAATTTAAAGTCTAAAACCATCCGGCTGAGTGAGCTCACTAATGAGCTAAGCACTATTGAGAAAAAGCTTATTGGGGTAAAAAGTCAGCTGGCTGAAAAGGATTATGAAAAATCTGAAATTGAGGAAAAGATAAAATATGCAAAAGATTCCTGGTCAAAGCTTGATGATTATTATAAAAAAGTAAAAGACGTTGTTCCTTTGTTGGAAAAAAGAAAAGAGGAGATTCAGCTAAGCAACAGTATGTTCGAAAAACGATTCGCCGATATGTTTAAACACTATAGTACTCAGATGGGCGAAATGTATAAAAAGAAAAATCTTCTTGAACAAATGCTTATCAAAAAAGAAAATGATGTAAACGAAAAGGACCAAACGCTTCTGGATAAGTTATCTGCTCTTGATGAAGCTGAAAAAGTTCTGTCAATTCGAAAAATCGAGGCAGAATCAATTGAGGATTTGTTGAAGACAATTAATGAGCAAAAAGAATTGCTTGCCGGCGAAATTACATCGTTAGAAAATAAAAGTGTTGAAAAGAGAATTCAGAATAAAGAACTGAGCATTGAAAGTGAACTGTACTACAAAAAACTAATTGAATTCGAAAACGGTCTGAAAGAACTTTTCCAGAAGTCAGAGGAACGCTTTAACAAAAATACCGAGTATAAAGCCGGACTGGAAAGTGAAATCAGAGAGTATGAACACAGATTAAATGAATTGAACAAGGGAATCAAAGATTCTATGGATGAACTTGTAAACCTCCGTACCACAATAAATAAAATAAAAGTTGAGCACGAAGAACACCGTCTGGCAATTAATAAATTAGCTGCAGTTAAGAAGAAACTTGAGGACGAAATTAAGAAGCATCAGGTTGTAATAGATAAATACACTATGATCAAAGAAAAGATAAGACAGGAACAGAATCTTATTAAGATGAAGAGAGAACTTAATGCGTCAATTAAATCTTCAGACCAAAACACCGTTGGTGAAAAAACTTTTGAGCCTCAAAATACAAATTGGATTAAGCTTTAATATTCTTTTAGATTTACAAATTCTTCTGCTTCTTTGAGCTTAATCCGATCGATGACAAGAAAATTAATTCACCCAAAATAAATCAGCTTCCGAGAAGTTAAATGATAAAAAAATGTTTTTTACTTGCAACAGTTTTATATCTATCTCTTATTCCCATAAGCATTTCTGCACAGAAATTTACACCACCCGATTGGAGTTACAATAAAGCGATTTATGAAGTGAATATCAGGCAGTATACCAATGAAGGAAATTTTAAAGCTTTTGAGAAACATTTGCCAAGATTGAACGAACTTGGTGCCGACATCTTATGGCTTATGCCAATTCATCCAATTGGAGAAAAGAATAGAAAAGGGACACTCGGAAGTTATTATTCAGTTAAAGATTATAAAGCAGTTAATCCTGAGTTTGGCACTATTGAAGAATTTAAATCTCTCGTAAATATGGCTCATAAAATGGGGATGTATGTAATTATTGATTGGGTTGCTAATCATACTGCATGGGATCATCAGTGGATTGAAGAGCATCCCGAGTTTTATACAAAGGATTCTATGGGAAACATTATTCCCCCAAATCCCGATTGGACTGATGTTGCTGACTTAAATTTTGACAATAAAGAGCTTTGGACAGAAATGATTTCAGCTCTTAAGTTTTGGGTTGAGGAGTGCGATATTGATGGATATCGCTGCGATGTTGCTGGAATGATGCCAATAGAATTCTGGATTGAAGCAAGAACTGAATTAGAAAAAATTAAAAATGTTTTTATGCTTGCTGAATGGGATACACCCGAAGTTCATAAAGCATTTGACATGACTTATGACTGGAATTTACACGATATTATGAACGGGATAGCAAAACAAGAGAAAACAGTCAATGATTTAATCGAACATCTGAAAAAAAATGAAGAAGAATTTCCCTCGAATGCATTCAGAATGCAGTTCACTTCAAATCACGATAAAAACAGCTGGAACGGAACTGAATTTGAAAGACTTGGCGATTGCGTGGAATCTTTTGCTGTATTGACCTGCCTCATTCCCGATATGCCGTTAATTTACACTGGTCAAGAAGCTGGAAGCAATAAGAGACTTTCCTTCTTTGAGAAGGACATAGTGGAGTGGAAGGAACATAAATTATTTGATATCTACTCAAAACTCTTTCAACTAAAAAAGGAAAACAAAGCCCTTCAAAATGGTGAGCAAGGCGGAGAGGTAATCTATATTCAAAATTCCGATGAGGAAAATATTTTTGCTTTCACCAGAAGTTCAGAGAAGGATAAAGTTCTCGCATTATTTAATCTTTCGAATAAAAATGTTGAAGTTGAATTAACTGCCGAAACAATTCAGGGTAGTTATAAAAATTTTATGACGGGAAAGTTAGAAACTTTTTCATCAAAAGAATCTTTTAGTCTCAATCCCTGGGAATACAGAGTATATACTAAGTAGGATTTCTTCTAGAAAATCATCACTCGAACTGTTGCTTTAAGTTGAAGTTCCTGAACTAATCTATATACACCAGATAGTAGTCGTCTGTTGATATTAATCACATCCCTTATTCCCTTTCTTTGATTTATATAAGTTTTCGCGTTATTCTCTTTTTCTGAAAGATTGATCAATTCAGGCAAGGATTTTGAACATCCAAATTCAGAAACAGAGGATGACAATTAAATGAAATCATATCTAAAAATATTAACCCTGCTATTATTATTTATATCAGCAAAATATTTAATCGCTCAACCTTCAGCCAGCCTTTACTTTACTACTGCTTTCCCCATAAATGATTACCAATTATTTGATGATGAGGTTGGTTATGGTGGTAATTTGGAATTTTTATTTATAACTCCATCAAAAACAAAACCGATGGGTATGGGGATAAGCTTTTCTTACTTTACACAGGGATTATTTTTTGCAACCGATTCTTATACCGGAGAAACAATTCTCAGTGATAACAAAGCAAATAATTTTTCTAATCTTCATTTGATCTTTCAATTAGCACCAACAGGTGGCACCGTGAGACCATACGTTGAAACTTTTTTTGGTGGAAGCTATGTCTATTCATACTCACAAATTTTTACGCTGGATTATGTTCCTGTATCTCTCTTTATTGATGACTGGGCTTGGAGTTATGGTATAGGTGGAGGTTTTAAATTTTTAATCGGTGCTGATGATGATGGTGACGGCTCATTATATATCGATTTGAAGGGAAGATATTTAATGAGCTCTGATGTCAGTGTGCTTGATCGAAAGTCAATCCGTTATGCAAATAACAGCTTCTACTATTCTGTAAACGAAACCCAGATAAACTTTGTGGCGGTACAGATTGGTCTTTTATTTTACTTTAGGTAAAAAATCTATTTCGCAATTTTCATTTTCTTTAGCACTTCGTCAAACCGCGGATCGTTTTCAAAATTAGAATCATATACAGCTACATTTTGAAAATAAACCATCAGTGGATCTCTTTGTTCTAAAGCTTCATTTACATATTCAAAAAATTTATCCTTATCTCCTAGACTTAAATAAATGCTTGCGTAATACCAGGGTGAGACAGGTTCTGGATACAATATCTTTTCAATCTCATTTAGTACTTCAAGCGCCTCTTTTCTTTTTCCTGAAAAACCATAAATCATTCCTTTTGTAACAATCATTACTGGTCTCCCATTAGAAAGCTTAATGGCTTCATCTATTTCATCCAGCGCGTTTTGAAGTTTGCGTTGACTTCCATAAGTCATTCCCAATGCAAAATGTCCTTCAGCATAATCCGGATACATTTCAATAGTTTTTTTGAATTGAGCAATGGCATCGTCAAGCCTTTTAGCAAAATGTAAAATTCTGCCAACACCTGTTGAGATACTTGGTGAAAGTGGATCAAGTTCATAAGCTCTTTTCATTTCATCTACAGCTTTATCAGATTTTCTGATCAAAGAAAGGAAAAGTGCATACCATTCGTGTGCCTGTGCATAACCGGGTTTTAGCTCAATAGCTTTTTTAAATTCCTCTTCTGCTTTATCCCAGTCCCATTCAAAGCGAAATTTGATGTATCCAAGGGAAGCATGAGCTTCAGCAAGTGTTTCATCTAATTCAAGTGCTTTTAATACTGCTTCGTGCGCTTTTGAAGATGCATCTTCTTTCGAAATATTTCCATATGCAGCTCCACCAAGTAGTGTATAGCAATTTGCCAGTCCTGCATATGAAATCGCAAATTCCGGATCCAGTTCTATCGCTGTATTGAAATATTCAATTGCTTTAATAAATGCATCCCCTGTTCTTTTGTTCAAATAATAATTTCCAAGAAGATAATTTCTGAAAGCCTCCATATTTTCAGTTCCGGCTTTTTCAATTTGTGCTTTTTCTTTTGCAAGAAGTTGAACCTTTAGTCCATCGGCAACTTTCATTGCAATGTCACTTTGAATTGTAAAAATATCCTTCATTTCCCTATCATATGTTTCTGCCCAGAGATGTCTTTGAGTTTGAACGTCGATCAACTGGACAGTAATTCTGGTTTTATCTTCTGCTTTTCTTACACTACCCTCGAGAATAGTTCCAACATTTAGCTCATTCCCTATCTCATTAATACTTTGATTGGTTTTCTTGTATTTAACGATAGATGTTCTGGCAATAACATCCAACCCGCTGATCTTTGCAAGATTTGAAATTATTTCTTCAGTTATTCCTTCAGCAAAATAATCATCAGCTTCATCCGGACCGATATTAGCAAATGGTAAAACTGCAATCCTCGCATTCATTTGATTAATGTTTGTCGATGGCGAAACAAGATAAAAAACGGTAAGCACAACCAAAGCAATAATTATTAAAAGAGTGGGGGGAACAGCATACTTCAATATTTTATTTCTAGAAGCTTTAAGTTTTAATTCTTTTTTAAGATTTTTTTCTTTNACCCATGGCAGTTCTATACAATAAATTGTCATCGGAGAAGAAATGTTTTTTAATATTACCTCATCTTTTTTAACAACTGGGTACTCTAATTTATTCTGTACAGCTCTTGCAAAATCTTCAGATAGACAAACACCTTCGGGAGTACAAAGAGGTTCCAGTCTTGCTGCAATATTAACTCCATCACCGTGTACATTTAAGCCAACCTGAACAACATCACCAATATGTAACCCAATACGAATCCTCATTTGTTTTTCCGGCTCTGCCGATACATTCCTTGTCAATAAGGATTTCTGAATTTCAATTGCACAATTAGCGGCGTCAACTGCAGAAGAAAACTCAACGAAAAATGAATCTCCGGCAGTATCGATTTCTCTTCCTGAATATTTAATAAAGATTAATCTTAAAATATTGCGGTGTTCTTCAAGAAGCTCGAGAGCAAGGGATTCATCTTTTTGCGCAAGTGCACTGTAGCCCACCATATCGGTGAACATAATTGCAGCAAGTCTTCGCTGAGTTTGTTTCCCCTGTGAATGATCGTTGTTTGCTNCAGTCACTCACAGACCTCTTTCGCTTTTAAAAGTTTGTTAAAGAATTTAATAATTAATATTAGCAGAGTGTGTGCTAACTTGCAAGCCAACCTTAACCTGCAAGTAATCAAAAATCCTTAAATTCATTAATAATTCGAACATTACACTTTTTATTCGGAATCAATAATGACTTCTTAATTTTATTTCCTGTTGTTAATTGATCCTGGTCAATTTATATTCAAACGGCAGTATTCAAATAATCTTACCTGCCTGCTATTATTCTGTAGCTGTCCAGATCTGGTGCGGAAAATATTTTTAGTATTTAATAAGTAAATTATTCTCGCAGATATAAGTTAGTATTATGGTTGTATCTAGGATAAAAATCTATATCTCATTGCTGGTACTTTTTAACTTGTTTGTTTTCTACAACGATGGTTTACCTCAAAATCTTCCTTTCGGACATATTTCTGTTGAACAGGGTCTATCTAACAGCTTTGTTAATTGTCTGATACAAGACCGTACCGGATTCATCTGGTTTGGAACCGATGATGGACTAAACAGATTTGATGGTTATGAGGTGAAAGTCTTTCGAAGCAATCCAAATAACAAGTCTTCAATTTCAGAAAACATTATCTGGGCTTTGTGGGAAGATAATTCAGGAAAATTATGGATTGGAACAAAAAGCGGAGGACTGAATAAATATGATCCTCTCACAAACAAATTCGATCACTGGAAACTTGATTCGTCATCATCTGAAGAAATAAATATCACTTACATTTATGAAGACAGCAAAAAAAATATATGGATTGGGACTTATCGAAATGGACTTTACAGATTTAATCCTTCGCAGAACAAGTTTGATCATTGGCAGAACAGTGCAGAGAATCCTAACATATTGTCAGGAAATTTTATTACTTCAGTAATTGAAGATCATAATTCAAATATCTGGATAGCAACTTATGCCGGATTAGATAAATTTATTCCTCAAGAGACTAATAAACCCTTCAAAAGAGTCATCCCTGATTTTAAAAGTCCGATATGGTATCTGGTTAAATCATCATTCATGGAAAATACAATCTGGATAGGGACGCTGACCGGATTATATAATTTCAATCCAATGAAGGAAGAAATATCGCAAATTAGTTTACCGGAAAAGGATGCATTGCAGTTCGGGAATAGTGTAAGCTCAGTGGTCGAAGAGTATTATCTTGGTGAAAAAATATTATGGGTTGGTACTTTCGGCGGACTCGTTCAGATCAATTTAACCACTGGGTTTGAGACAAGATTTCTTCAAACAAAAAAAGGTGATTCTGAATTAATAAGTAATCAGATTCACGATTTAATCATAGACAAATCGGGAGTATTATGGATCGCTACGGAAAATGGCTTGAATTTTCATTCACAGAAACGCATCAAGTTTAATTCACCTACTCCCGTGATGCATTTGTCTGAAATTGTTCCACATTTATCTGGTAAAAATGTAAGAGCTGTTGCGCAGACAGCAGATGAATCGATTTGGTTTGGAACAGATGCAGGTTTATTCAACTTAAAAAATAAAACAGGAAATTCTTCTTTTACTCAAAACTCTGAATTACGATCTTTAAATATATGGTCTTTATTCAGTGGTTCTTCAAACAGATTATGGATCGGCACATACGGTCAAGGCTTAAAAGAATTCAATCTTAAAACTAACCAGCTCAAATCATGGAAAGTCGATAATCCCAACTTCAATGTATCTGCTTTTGATTATGTTAAGACTGTTATTGAAGATGAGAATGGGATGATCTGGATTGGATTTTGGGGAGGTGGATTGGGAAGATTAAATCCGAACACAGCTAATGTTGATCACTGGCGAAATGAAAAAAACAATCCTTCGAGTTTAAGTCATAACGATGTATGGTCGCTCTATCACGATAGCAAAGGAAGAATCTGGATAGGAACGAATGGAGGCGGTTTAAATTTATTTAATAGTGAGAGTCAAAATGAATTTCATAACTGGAACACCCACAGGGAAAAAAACCAATCTCTGAGCAGCAATAACATCTATACAATTTATGAGTCGGTAAACGGAAATAAACAAAAGGATCAAACAATTTTATGGATTGGAACAGCAAATGGATTGAACAAGTTTATAATCAAAAATGATTCGGGAAAAAGTGATGGATCAAAATTAAATGTTGAAATAAAGTTTTTCACAGTTGCTGATGGCTTGCCCGATAATGCGGTTGAAAGTATTCTTGAGGACGAAAATGGTAATCTCTGGATTGGGACGAGTACAGGAATCACATTTTTTAATATTAAGGAAGAACGCTTTACAAACTTTACTGTTTCTGATGGCTTATCAGGAAGTTCTTTTAATTCAAGCGCTGCATTTAAAACTACCGAAGGTATTATGCTCTTTGGCTGTACGAACGGACTAAATTATTTTAGTCCTTATCGATTAAAACAATCAACATATTCTCCTCCGGTGGTAATAACCGATTTTAAAATATTTAACCAGCCTGCAGGGAACAATGGCTTATCTTCTTTGAACTCAGGAATCTTTAATTTGCCGGAAGTCACCCTTTCTTATAATCAAAATGATTTTTCTTTTCAGTTCGCTTCACTGGATTTTAATGCGCCAGAAATGAACCAGTACGCATATTTTATGGAAGGTTTTGATGATGATTGGATTTATAGTGGTAAACGAAGATTTGTCACTTATACGAATCTCGATCCCGGTGAATATGTATTCCAGGTAAAAGCAACAAACAGCGATGGATTATGGAGCAATCAACTTGCGAAGAATTTTATAGTGATCAATCCCCCTTTCTGGCAAACTTGGTGGGCATACTCAATTTATTTTATATCATTATTGGGTGCGCTTTATTTCATCAGACATACGGAATTAAAAAGAAGAAAAAGGAAAGAAGAAGAAAGATTAAGGAGAGAAAGAGAAGAGGCACGATTGCGTGAAGCTGAACTAAAAACAAAAAATATTGAACAGGAAAAAGAAATTGAAAAACAAAAAATAAGGAACAGGATTGCGCAGGATCTGCACGATGAAATTGGAAGTAACCTCAGCAGTATTTCTTTGATGAGTGAATTAATTCAGAAAGATGAAAAGATTAATGCTGAAGCTTCTGAAAAAATAAAACGCATTCACAAAGTAGCGAAAGGTTCAACTCAATCAATTCGTGATATCGTGTGGCTTACTAATCCATCTTCTGACAGCCTGAAAGACCTTGTCGCTAAAATGCAGGAAGTTGCCGAAAACATTCTCGG
>WSSedA2C3DRAFT_1000061_pt1 | contig 14381 bp, 8 predicted proteins | sample WetSurSA2Cattail_FD_9486 | JGI IMG/M metagenome (IMG submission 9486) | reverse complement strand
GCAGCACTCAAATTTTCCTGAATGGGCAGACAAAATAAATTTTGTTCTTGAAATCTGGGGAGCAAGAAGAGACAGAATCAATCCTGCTCATTCGTTTGACGAAATGAGAGAACGAATAAAAGAGTTTGCAAACCTGTATGATCCATCCAAAACTCTTTTATACTTGGCCGGATTCGCAGAACACGGAATTGATTCAAATGCACCGGATTATAATCCAAGTTCGCAATGCGGCAGCGAAGAAAAATTTAAACTACTTGTTGATGAAGCTCATCGTCTTGGTTACAAAGTAATGATTCACACAAATGTTCTAGCAATGACTTTTCATCACAGACTTTATCCTGAGTTCAAAAAGTTTCAGGTTATTGATTGTTTTGGTCGCGAGCAAACGTGGGGACTCGATATGGATGGCGACTGGCTTGCCGAACCTTACTTCGCTTACATTAATCCAGCAAACACTGAGTGGGGAGATTTAATGAAAAAAACGCTCGGTGATCTTATCAATAAATTTAATCTTGATGCTGTTTTTCTCGATCAAACCCTACTCGCTTTCAATGTAAGCAATGGAAAAAATTTTCTTAAAGGAATGAGAAATCATATCCAAAGATTACAGAAAGCTTTTCCAGGAATCCTTTTCGCCGGCGAAGGAATAAACGAACAGGTTTTACCAGCATTACCAATGGCACAAATTCATGGGATCGACAGTATCACTGAAGTTCATGGAATGGAAGGACAGATTGCGTGGAGAGAAGTTCATCCGATATCTGCATACTTCTTTGGAAAATTTACGAAGTTCGTTCCTCATTTACTTACCAAGCATCCTTCTCATCCGATGTTCGCTTTTCAGGAAAGATCATATGAGCATTTGGGAGTTTTACCGGCACTTGTTCTGTACACTTCTGATCAACCGATTGATATTCCCGAAACAAGAGCTATGATCAATCGTTCGGAATCGATTAAAAATTTCAAGGACTTAAAATGAAAAAAATAAAAACTGCTATAATCGGCAGCGGTTTTATGGGCGGCGCACATCTCGAAGCTTTGCAGAGAATTGGCGGAGTTGAAGTTATAATGATCGCAACTGATGATGTTAAAAACGGCAAAGCTTTAGCAGATAAATTTTCTGTCCCGGATTTTACTACTGATTGGAAAAAAGCAATCAAAAATTCATCTGTTGATGTAATTCATAACTGCACACCAAATTATCTTCATTTTGAAATTAACAAGGCTGCTGTAAATAATAACAAGTACATAATTTCAGAAAAACCATTAACAATAAATTCAAAGCAGTCGGCAGAACTTCTTCAACTTTTGAAAAAACATAATGTAGTTAATGCAATTAATTTTAATTACAGATTTTATCCGATAATTCAGCATGCCAAGTCAATGATTGAGCAAGGAGAAGTCGGAGATATTTATTTAGTTCATGGTAATTATCTGCAAGACTGGCTTTACTACAAGACAGATTACAACTGGAGACTTGAAAGTGATCTTGGTGGCGATTCAAGAGCCATTGCTGACATTGGGTCTCATTGGTGTGATATGGTTCAATTTTTAACCGGATCAAAAATCAAAAAAGTCTTTGCTGACCTAGCTACAATTCATAAAACTCGAATCAAACCTGATAAAGCAGTTGAAACATTTAAAGGCAAAGAAAAAAAATCATCATCGGGAAAAGAAGTCCTTATAAAAACTGAAGATGCCGGATGTGTTTTGATTCGATTTGAAAACGGGGTAAAAGGAGTTTTCACCGTTTCGCAGGTTAGTGCGGGAAGAAAAAATCATTTCTGGATGGAAGTTGATGGAAGTAAAAAATCATTTTCGTGGAATCAGGAAAATCCAAATAAACTTTGGATTGGTTACAGGGAAAAACCAAATGAAGATTTAATAAAAGATCCATCATTACTAAATGAAAGTGCACGAAAGTATGCTTCCTATCCCGGCGGTCATCCTGAAGGCTATCCGGATGGACCAAAAAATCTTTTCAATTCAGTTTATAGTTTTATCAGGGAAGGAAAAAACCCCCAAAAAGACAAACCTGATTTCCCAACATTTAAAGACGGTCATGTTGAAAATAAGATTGTTGATGCAATATTGAAAAGTAATAAACTAAAAAGATGGGTAACTATTTAATATTATGGAGCTATAGCACTTAATCAATAAAGCATCTAGTCGATGCTTCTCCTTCATTTATGTTGTTATGTACCTATAGCTCCCTATTAATTTTTTTATGGAGCAAATATGAAAATTGGATTTCTCACAGCCTGCTTACCAAATATTTCTTTAGAAAAATTAGTTGGGTGGGCATCATCGCAAGGATTCAAAACTCTTGAGCTTGCAGCCTGGCCTAATGAAACTGACCGTGATTACCAGGCAAGACAAATTGATGCAGCAAATTTTTCTAAAGATGATGCGAAGAGAGTCGTTGAACTATTTTATAAATACAAAATGGAAATTTCCGCAATGGCTTTTTATGAAAATAATATCCATCCGGATTTAACAAAGAGAAATTATTATCTCAATCATCTTAAAAAAGTAATTGATACAGCTTCGTTATTGAATGTGAAATTTGTCGGAACCTTTGTTGGCAGTATTCCCGAATTGACACCAAATGAAAATATTAAAGAAATTAAAAAGGTCTTTACCGCTGTGTTAAAATATGCAGCAGATAAAAATGTTAGTATAATGATCGAGAATTGTCCAATGGAGAACTGGATGAGATTTGGACTGCCGGGAAATTATGCCTACTCACCTGAACTTTGGGATGCACTTTTCAACGAGCTTTCGTTTGATAATTTCGGATTGAATCTCGATCCTTCCCACCTTTACTGGCTTGGAATTGACTACATAAGTGCAGCTAAAAATTTTGCTTCAAAAGTTTTTCATGCTCACGCAAAGGATACTGAGATTCTTTCCGGGGGAATAAATCAATATGGATTATTCGGAAGACAGATAGATCCGATCCCATGGAAATCGGGATGGTGGAGATACAGAATGCCCGGACTCGGAGAAATCGATTGGCAGAAATTTATTTCAACTCTTCAGGAAAATGGATATGATAATGTACTTTCAATCGAACACGAAGATCCGATCTGGGAAGGCAGTGAAGAGAAAATAAAAAGTGGATTACAGCTTGGACTTAAACATTTATCACAATTTGTAGTTTAACAGAAAATAATTATGCGAACCTTATTAAAAGAAACATACATTCCTTTTGGTTCCCAATATTATCGGGCACCTTCTCCACATAAAAAGGAATGGAAAAATGATTTAATGAAAATGTCTGAGCTCGGATTTAACACTGTGAAATTCTGGGTTCAATGGCGATGGAATAATCCTGCGGAGGGAGTTTATTATTGGGATGATATTGATGAGTTAATGAATCTTGCTCAGAAGTACAAACTAAAAGTGATGCTGAATACTATATTTGATGTTGCACCAGCCTGGATATACAAAAAGTATGATGATGCTTCGATGATTACTTTATCAGGCATGAAAGTAGGGCCGCAAACTCAGCCACACAGGCAGATTGGTGGTCTCGGATATTGCTTCAATCATGATGGAATCACAAAACATTTTTTCGAATTTCTTAAAGAAACCGTTAAGCGATATAAAGATCATCCTGCACTTGAAATTTGGAATGTAGGAAGTGAACCCGAACTTACCAGCAGTATGGCGGAAATGCGGGCTTATGCAGATGATGCTACGAAGATTGGTGATATGATGTGCTACTGTCACAATTGTGAAAGGAAATTTAAACTCTGGTTAAAAGAGAAATACAAATCGATAGATAATCTGAATATAAGCTGGAACAGAAATTATAAATCATTCGATCATGCAGAACTTCCAAAAACAAGGAATACTTTTAATGATGTAATTGATTGGAGGATGTTTTTTGTTCATACAATCGGAGAAAATGTAAAACGAAGATTTGAAGTTGCAAAGTCTGAAGACAAAGCCAAACACCCATTGATGTGTCATCATGTTTTTATTCAGGGTTTTCCGGTAACGTCAACAGCCAGCGATCCGTGGAATATTGGCAGGTTTGGCGATCTTCACGGATTTACACAAATGGATGATATGGCAATGATTGACATTCTTCGTTCGTGTGCAAAAGATAAACCAGTCATCTCAGCAGAAATGTTAATGCTTCCAGGATACACACTTGATCTTCCAAAACCAATCGATGCTGACGATGTAAAGAAATTTATTTTTTCTGGAGTTGCAGGAAATCAAAAAGGTTTTGTCTTCTGGCAATATCGACCCGAAATACTTGGAAGGGAAACACCGACCTGGGGATTGACATATCTTGATGGTGAAGAAACACCGTGGCTTAAAGCATTTGCCGATTGCGGAAAAGTTTTACAAAAGAATGCTCAATTGATTCTCGATGCAAAGCCCAAAAAAGCTGAAGTTGCCATTCTTTACAATCCTGAGAATCAGATATTCGCATGGGCATCAACAGGAAATGAAAAAACTGCAACCGATTCATTGCTCGGTTTTCATCGTGCTCTCTATGAGAGAAATTTTATTGTTGATTTCATACATCCTTTGGAATTCGAAAAAAATATTCTAAAAAATTACAAGGTGCTGATCATTCCTTTTCCGTATGTCATCAATCAGAAGATTGCGAGAAAGATTATTAACTGGGTAAAAAATGGAGGAGTTCTCATTACAGAAAGTTATACTGCCGGATGGAATATCGAAAAAGGTCATCACGAGAAAGTTGTTCCGGGATATGGTCTCGATAAAATATTCAAAATTAAACAAGCAGTTGTTGAACCAGCGGTTGATGGAAAAGTAAAAATTGTTTTGAATAAAGACTTACCTTGTCTGAAAAAAGGAAGTGAAATTTTCGGAACAAGTGTTAAAGAGACTTTCTTCAATAATGGTACTTCCGTCATTGCATCATTTGATAACGGCGAACCAGCAATTTTTATTTCAAAGTTCGGTAAAGGTAAAGCAATTCAGATTGGTTCTTACATTGGACTAAAATTTCATCGTGATAAAATTGAAAACAACGGAAATCTTATAGCAGGTCTAGTTGAATACACAGTGAAAATTTCAAGACCAGTCATTACCGATAATAAAAAAGTGCGCGCGGATGTTCTTTCAAGTGAAAAAGAAAAACTTGTTATAGTTCAGAATCTTGAAAGTAAAAATGTAAATGTAACTGTTCAGCTGCCGGGAGAAAGATTCCTCTTGATGGATGAACAGTTTTCGGGAGAGAAAATTAATTGTAATAAGATTAAGTCTGGAGTTGAGTTCAAACTAAAGCTTGAACCCCGAGAGGTAAAAGTATATCGTGCGTAAGATTTTCCATTCAAAGCATTTCAATGATGCCGATGTTAAAAGAAATTTCTATCTGAACATTTTCGATGGGGCGATCTTTGCCTTTGCGATGAGTTTCGTTTCGCTTCAAACTGTTTTTCCGATCTTGGTCAAAAAAATATCTGGAAGTGATTTTGCAATCGGACTAATTCCTGTAGTCTGGGCAGCTGGATTTAACTTTCCTCAAATACTTGTTGCAAATCATATCAGGAAACTTCCATTCAAAAAACCTTGGATGCTGAAAACAGCACTTGCTCAAAGATTTCCGTGGTTGTTCATTGCAATTCTTGTTCTATTTTTTCTTGAAGATTTAAGTCCGGAAGTAGCGTTGATTTGCATTCTTGCTTCGCTTGGTCTGGCTGCTGTTGGAGGTAGTATAAATTTCCCTGGATGGTTTGATCTGTTTTCAAAGATAACTCCCGTTCAGTTAAGAGGAAGACAGTTTGCATATCGATCAGTTCTTGGTGCTGCGCTTGGTGTGTTTGGCGGTGTTGTAGTTGTTGTTGTGCTTGATGCATATGAGTATCCGCAGAATTTTGGAATTCTTTTCTTACTTACGTTTTTCACCATGATGGTTTCTTACATTTTCCTTTTATTATTGAAGGAAGACAAGCCTAATCCGTCAACACAATTATTGGGTCACACAGAATTTTACAAAAGACTTTTCACTATTGTGAGAAAAGAAAAGAACTACAGGAACTTTCTTGTCTCGGATGCATTGATGATGCTTGCAAATATGTCTCACGCTTTCTTTGCAGTATATGCTGTAGAAAAATTTTCATTGCCCGATAGCTATGCAGGAACTTTCACGATAGTGATGATGGCAAGTATGATAATTGGAAGTCTTTATTTTGGATACATTGCAGACAAGCATGGGCATAAAATTAATCTACTTTGGGCTTCAGCATTTATTGGTGTCGCATGTCTGATTGCAATCCTCTCACCAATAATTGAGTTGTATTATTTCGTATTTGTCGGTGCGGCATTGAATATAATTCTTCTGCAGGTATCAAGAATAACCATTGTTGCTGAGATTTGTTCCGAAGACGACAGACCGACGTATGTCGCATTAACGAATGTGGTAATAGCACCATTCATTTTATCGGGAATGTTTGGTGGAATTATAACAAATGTGTTTGGATACAACACTTTGTTTTCAATGTCAATAGTTTTTTCAATTATTACCTTTTTATGGCTTATGGTTAAAGTAGTTGAGCCAAGAAAAATATTGCAGCCCGTTCAATCAAATTAATTAGAGGTTTTACAGTGAATCGAATATCGAGACGTAAGTTCATCAGGCAAAGCACAATTGCCGGCGCCGGAACTATACTTGCTTCGAGCACCATACTTGCAGCACCAGAGCTACTGTTAAAAAGTAAAGTGGCTAAAAACACTGAAGGCGGGGAACTTTTATTCGTTCCTCATTTTGTGCAGAAAGGAAGAGGTCCTCATTTATATGAACTTGCCTGGGCAACGGATGATGATTGGGATACATTTTATACCAACATTGGAATTACGGAGAAGGGTGTTTCGATTTCCGATACAAAAGGGGTTGATAAATTTGGTATAAATGTTCGATGGAACGTTGAAGGATTTGGCTGGACAAACATAACAGCAGATAACGGCGGTGAGTTTTATTCTCTTCCTGAATCAGGTAAATCTCAAAGTTTAAATCTTAATTACGAACTATGTAAAAGTCGTGTTGTAAGAAACCGTTCACGTTTGAATGATCTGAAGAAAAGCGGCTGGATACCTACAACAGAAATTATGATGCTCGTAAATCTTTCAGAACAATTTTATGAAGATGCGTCAAAGAAATTAAACGACGATTTTAATTGTGCTACACTTGCTCAAAACGGACTTAACTATGCACTCTGGTCAAGCGAAAAAATGGAAGTCGAGAAAGCGAAATTTGATATTGAATTAAGAGGAAAACGTGATGATTTCTTTTTCGGCTGTGACGCAAGAAGCTTTTACCAAATGTATCAGGATACTTTCTTAGAATTATTCGGTGAACTTTTTAATTATGCTAATATCACCTTTGTTGTTAAAGGCGACGGGATGATGTCCGATTATCAAACCGCACCGGGAGTCATCCAACCCGAAACGAGGGAATTACTGATAAGAAAATTGAACGCGCGTGGAATCAAATGCCAGGAAAGATTACTATTCTGGTTTCACGATTGCTGTATTCCTGATTGGCTGCGTGATATGAAGTACGACGATCTTCTTAAATATGCCGAGAAGTTGACATACGATACAATGAAACATTTTGGTGATTTGCTTTATGCAATGGAAGTTGTTAATGAACTACACGATTGGGCAAATGAACTCCAGCTTAACCACGAACAAATTACAGAACTGACGAGACTGATTAATGATGTTGCGAAATCAGTTGCGCCAAATGTCAAAAGAACAATAAATAATTGCTGCCCCTTCGCTGAATATGTTCAACTAAATTCGTATTCAAAGAAGAAAGCAGTATTTCCGCAGAGAAGTGTATATAAATTTTCAAAAGATCTGATTGAAGCAGGAATAGATTTCGACATCCTTGAACAACAAATGTATTTCCCATACAGAGATTTGCAGGATTCTATCCTTCTGTTGGAAAAACTCGCCGCGCTTGGTAAACCAATGCAGCTTTCAGAAGTTGGGATTCCCGGTGGCCCATCAAACTATTCAGTAAAAAATAATACGGTTCCGATCTCAAAAGAACCATATCTCTGGCATCAGCCATGGAATGAACATACTCAAGCTGATTGGCTTGAAGATATTTACACTTTAGCCTACAGCAAACCGTTTATTCAAGCTTCCAACTGGTTCGATTTTGTTGATCCGTATTATTATATGGAAAACGGTGGACTGCTTCGCTCAACAAAAGGTGAAAAGAAAGAGGCGTTTCTTCGCTTAAAGAAAATTCAGAGTAACTGGAACAATCTTCCAAGGAAATAAAATATATGAAGAGAAGAGATTTTATCATCAAATCATCATTAGCAGGAGCCGGGGTTGCACTTGGGGCAAATTCGGTTTTCTCAGCACCGACAATTTTTACAAAGCGCAGAACCATACTTAATACAGAAAAAGGTGATTTGATCTTTAAACCGTACTTTGCTCAGAAAGGTCGCGGTCCGCATCTCGGTTCGGTGAAATCATTCGAAAATATTGGTCCTGCTGAATGGGATTTCCCAAGCTGGGCATTCGCAAGCGATACCGAATGGGATGCATTCTATTCAAACATTTTTGCAACGAATGACGGAATAAAAATTTCAGATGCAAACGGAAAAGAAAAGTTTGGGATAAATGTAAGATGGAATGTTGAAGGTTTCGGTTATATCTATATGACCGCAGATAATGAAGGTCGGTTTTATGAGTTACCTGAAACCGGAAAGCAAAAAATTCTAAATCTGAATTTTGAACTTGCCAAATCGAGAGCAGCAAAAAATCGAGAAAGAATAAATCAGTTTGTTTCTGAAGGCTGGCAGCCATCGAAAGATCTTAAACCTTTTATTGATCTTTCTGAAGAATATCTTTCTGATGCTGTTAAAGCAGAAAATGAAAATGATAAATGTGCAGGATTATCGCAGAATTCTCTCTACTACTCAATGTGGGCAGGAGAAAAACTCGAACTCGAAAAAGCCCGGTTTGATATAGCTAAAAACAAATTCCGTGAAGATTTTTTCATCGGTTGCGATACTAAAGGTTTTGGCCGGATGGATAATGAACTCTTTATGGAATTATTCACCGGTGCGTTTAACTATGCAACTATTACTCATTACCTTCCAAGATTTCAGGCGGAAGAAAATGTTTACACTTACGGAAATCGAGATGAGCAATTTCAGCTTTTAAAGAAGAAGGGGGTGACTGTTGAAGGAAGACCAATTTTCTGGGCTGATGAATGCTGCACTCCCGACTGGCTGCTTAACAAAAGTTATCCCGATGTTTTGAAATATGTTGAGCGGCACACAAAAGAAGTTGTAAGCCACTACGGCGATGAAATGTATGCCTGGGAGATCATCAACGAAGCGCACGACTTTGGAAATATAATGAAACTTACTCCTGATCAGCTTGTTGAGATTGCAAAGCTGATCGCAGAAGTAATGAAGGATACAAATCCTAAAGTTCATCGATTAATTAACAATTGCTGCATCAACGCAGATTATGTCCAGATATGGACTCCGAAAGAAACTTATAAAAGCTCGCAGATCGTCACCCCTCATCAGTTTATAAAAAAGTGTTACGAAGCCGGTGTAGATTTTACAATTACTGGTCAGCAGCTTTATTATCAATACACCAACAGAGATCTCGCGGATACAATCAGAATGACCGAGCGTTTGAAAAAATTTGGCAAGCCGATTCAGATAACTGAAATCGGAACAACATCAGGTCCGACAAAGGAAACGGTTGAATCGGGTAAATATGAAATTCCAAATCGTCCTTACAGCTGGCATCGTGAATGGGATCAGGATCTCCAGGCAGATTGGCTTGAACAGATTTACACAATTATGTACAGCAAGTCGTGGATCGAAGCGATCAATTGGTACGATTTTGTTGATCCGTATTCATTCATACAAAACGGCGGTTTGCTTGCAAATCCTGAGGGAGAAAAGAAAGAAGCATATCATCGGATTATCAAATTAAAAGATGAGTGGAAGCAGAGTGCGAAAAAATAAATCATTAAAAATTCAAAAAGGAAATCAGCGGAGATAAAATGGCGACTGAAAAAGGTAGTCTGATATTCAAACCATATTTTGTTCAGCGCGGAGTTGGTCCGAACCTTCTCGACTGGGCGTATGCCTGCGATGAAAATTGGGATGCATTCTATTCGAACATCACTTCGAGCAATGATGGTGTTAAAATATCGGACACATTCGGTGTAGAAAAATTTTCTGTTGAAGTTCGATGGAACATTGAGGACTTCGGGTACATTTTTATTTCCGCAGATAATGGCGGCGAGTATTATCAGCTTCCACCTTCAGGTGAAACAAAAGAACTGAATTTGAATTTTGAACTTGCAAAAAGTCGTGTTTTTAGAAACCGAAGAAGAATTGAAAAACATAAATCGAACGGCTGGATGCCTTCTTATGAAATTATGTCTTTCGTTCATCTTTCTGAGGAATTGTTTAATGATGCTGAGCGTCAACAGAACCAAAAAGAAAAATGTGCTGAGCTCTCACAGAAAAGTCTTTTGTATGCGATGCACGCAAGTGAGAAGATCGAACTTGAAAAAGCAAAGTATGATATTCAGTTAAACGGAACGAGACAAGATTTCTTTATTGGATGCGATGCACGCGGATTTTATCAAATGGATCCCGAACTTTTTCTTGATCTGTTTACAAGGCAGTTCAACTATGCAACAATTACTTATTATCAGATAAGCGGAAATTACAGAGACTTCGAAGCAGATGAAGGCGATCTCCAGTTCGCCACAAGAGATGTTGTGTTTAACGAACTAAAGAAAAATAATATCACAGTTGAAGGACGTCCGATTTACTGGCCCTATAAAACTGTCACTCCTGATTGGATGCGAAATAAAACTTATGATAAGCTGTTGAAATATGTTGAGAAGCATGCACGAGAAGTTGTTGGGCATTATGGCGATGGAATGTATGCATGGGAAATTGTTAACGAATCACACGATTGGGCAAATGAAACTCAATTAACTCCCGAACAAATCACAAACATTACTAAGCTTGCCTGCGATGTTGCAAAGGACACCAATCCGAAAGTTCACCGGTTAATAAATAACTGTTGTCCGTTTGCAGAATATGTCCAGCTTAAAAAATGGGGAGAGCTTGATGCAAAATATCCACAGCGAACTCCGATAAAGTTTATGCAGGATCTAGTTGATAACGATGTTGATTTTACAATTTCTGGGCAGCAAATGTATTTCCCGTACCGAGATCTTGCAGATACAATCATTCACGTTGAAAGATATGAAAAATTCGGAAGACCGGTTCAGCTCACAGAAGTTGGAGCATCTTCCGGACCAAGTAAAGCTTCCATAGATAATGGTTCACTAGAGATATCTACCGAACCTTACATCTGGAGAAGGCATTGGGATCAGGAACTGCAGGCAGATTGGCTTGAAGAACTTTACACAATTGCATACAGCAAGAAATGGATTGAGGCAGTTAACTGGTATGATTTTGTTGATCCTCATTCTTGGATTAAGAACGGCGGGCTACTTGAATCACCTAAAGGTGAAAGGAAAGCTATCTACGATAGATTATTAAAACTTCAGCAAAGCTGGGGATTGCGATAATTCATAAATAATAATTATTAGAAATGGCCAGCAGCAAAATAATTTTCAAACCATACTTCGTTCAAAAAGGAAGAGGTCCCCACCTTTTTGATTTTGTGATGACCTTGGATGAGTTTGGTGATGCATTTCATTCGGATATTAAGCACACGATAGCCGGAATTCAAATAAGTGATACAGAGGGCAGAAATAAATTTTCAATCAGTGTAAGGTGGAATGTTGAAGGTTTTGGATATTTATTTATTCCAGCTGATAACGAAGGTAATTATTATGAGCTTCCAAAATCAGGAATGCTTGAATTAAATCTTAATTATGAATTAGCCAAGACAAGAATTCATCGCAACAGGCAAAGAAGAAATAAGTTTGAATCTGATGGTTGGAAATCTTCAATCGAACTTAAGTATCAACTTGATCTCTCTGAAGAACTTCTGAATGATGCCAAAAGATTAAAGTCATCCAGCTTACAATGTGCTGAATATTCTCAAAGGTCACTGATTTATTCAACCATTGCAAGCGAAATGATGGAAATAGAAAAGGCACGATTTGATATTTCTAAGAATGGAAAGAGGAGTGATTTCTATTTTGGATGTGATTCCCGTGGATACTTTCAGATGGAATCTCCAAAACTTTTTATGGAAAAATTTGCAGAAGTTTTTAACTATGCCACAGTCACACATTACCTCAAAGGTGATTTTATAGATTTTGAACCTGATGAAGGAAATAAAAAATTTACAGAAAGATTAAAGCTAATTCGGGAATTGCGCAATTACGGAATTACAGTAGAAGGCAGACCTTTATTCTGGACACACGCCTGGGTTACGCCCGATTGGCTCAAGAAAAAATCTTATCCTGAGTTATTAATATATGTTGAGAAGCACGTAAGAGAAGTTGTAGGCTTCTACAAAGATGAAATTGAAGTCTGGGAAGTTGTAAACGAAATGCACGACTGGGCAAATGAAGTCCAGTTAAATCACGATCAGATAATCGAATTAACGAAACTTGCCTGTGATGTTGCAAGAGATACTAATCCGAAAGTAAGATTACTAATTAATAACTGCTGTCCATTCGCAGATTATGTACAAAAAGGAATGTGGCATGAAATTCCTGCAAAATATCCACAGAGAACGCCACATCAATTCACCAAACAGATAATTGACGCTGGTGTTGACTTCGATATCATAGGTGTACAGGTTTATTTTGTTCACCACACACTCACTGAAGCATTGCAATCTATAGAACGATATGAAAAGATGGGAAAAGCAGTTCAGCTTGCAGAAATAGGTTCGCCTTCATACGGTATCACTCAGGAATTTACTGAAGCAGAGGAAGACTTCAGTCAAAAACCGTACGAATGGCACAGGCACTGGGATGAAGAACTTCAGGCTGACTGGCTTGAAAGCATCTTCACTTATGCTTACAGCAAAAAGTTTATCGAAGCTGCAAACTGGTATGACTTTGTTGACCCATTTGGATTTCTTAAAAAAGGGGGAATACTGCGTTCACCAAAAGGAGAAAAGAAAGCTGCATTCGATAGATTAATTTCACTTAAAAATAAATGGAACTCACTCTAAATATTATCTGAGGATATTATGAACAATCTTGACAGAAGAAAATTTTTGAAGACATCGGCATTAAGCGCTGCAGCCGTTGTTGCCTCACCCTTTTTATCAAAATATGGAAATATATTCCCGTCAAGTAAAGGTGACGGAATTATTCAGCCTTATCCTCATCCGTGGATGCCGAAAATGGATTTTGTTTATTTGACTGATGAGAATGAGGATCCATTCAAATCAAGTATTGAAATAACTCAGGACGGAATAAAACTTCCAACCGATATCGGCAATAAAAAATTCGGAATCAATTCGAGGTGGTTCATTGAAGGATTCGGGTACGTCTGGCTTACTGCTGACAACGGTGGCGAACATTTTACGATGGGTGAGATTTCCTCACGGGATAAATTAAATCTCAATTACGAATATGCAAAAAGCAGAGTAATTAGAAATCGAAATGTAAAAGAGAAATATGCAAAAACAGGAACACAATTTTCCCGCGAAGTAAATCATCTTGTAAATCTTTCTGAAGAATTATTTGAAGATGCAACGAAAAAACAGAATGACTCTGAACGATGCGCCGATTATTCTGATAGAGCACTTAAATATGCTTTAATTGTTGGTGAACAAATAGAACTTGAACATGCCAGAAGTGAGATCATAAGACAAAACAGAAAAGACATTGTTCACTTTGGATGTGAAAGCAGACAATTGATATGGGCACAATCCGAAGGGTTTACAAAACGTTTCCCTGAAGTGTTCAACACTGCAACAGTAACTCATTACGTTTGGGATTCCTGGTATCAACTATTCGAACCAACAGAAGGTAATTATAACTGGGGTGTGAAGGATGATATCGTAAATTTTCTTATGCAGCACAATATCACAATCGAAGGTCGTCCGCTATTCTGGTTTCATCCAACAGTTACTCCTGAATGGTTAAAGCAGAAAAATTTTTCTGAATTAAAAAACTATATGGAAAAGCATGTTTATAATCTTGTCACTCATTACGGCGACAAAGTTCTCGAGTGGGAAGTGATGAATGAATACCATGATTGGGCAAATATTTTTAATCACTCAGTTGATGAAATAACAGAGATTACAAGATTTGCTTTCGAAAGAACCAAAGAAGTCAATCCAAATGTTAAGAGAATATCTAATAATTGTTGTTTGTGGGGAGAGTATGCGGCAAGAGGTAGAATGGCTAGGATGGATGCAACACGTCCTTTACGAACAGCAAGAAA
>WSSedA2C3DRAFT_1000059_pt1 | contig 14470 bp, 23 predicted proteins | sample WetSurSA2Cattail_FD_9486 | JGI IMG/M metagenome (IMG submission 9486) | reverse complement strand
GTGGTAAATAACCCATTGGAATCAGCAGATTTAGACAATTGCGTAACCCTATGTAAGAATTGTCATAAAGAGGTACATGGGAAAGAAGGTTGTAAATATAATGAATTGAAGTGTTAAAATGAAAATCTGTTGGGATAATTTAGAGAAAATAAAAATTAATTATATGGAGGAATCTGAATTTCCATGTAAAGTATGTAATGAATTTTTTCTTAAAAGGAAGAATAAAAATAATGAGTTTTGTTCAAAATCATGTGCAAATACCTTTACTAGTGCCAGAAGAAAAGTTTCAGAAGAAACCAGAAAAAAGATAAGTGATTCTAATAAGGGAAAGGTAATTTCAGACGAAACTAAGAAAAAGATAAGTAAAAAGTTGGTAGGTACAAAACATAGCGATATAACTAAAAACAAAATGAGTAGTTCCCATAGAGGAGAAAATAATTATAAGTGGAATGGTGGTTATGGTAGTTGTTTAGGAAAAAGAGATGAAGTTCCATATGACAAATATAGTTTTTTGAAAGAATTTCATGAGATAAGAAGAAATAATATAGACAAAGATATTCTAGAAACTAAATGCACATATTGTGGTAAATGGTATAAACCTAAATATTATGAAGCAAAGAATAGGAAAAAATCTATATATTATAAAGGTGATGGAGGACATAACTTTTATTGCTCTAAAGAATGCAAAAGTTTGTGTCCTATATATAGAAAAACAGTTGAACAGTTAATAAAAATAGACATGATCAAATCTGGTTTATTACAAAATTTAGATACACAAAGGGAAGTTCAACCAGAACTTAGGAAACTGGTATTTGAAAGAGATAATTGGTTATGTGTTAAATGTAGTTCTAGCTCTAATCTTCATTGTCACCATATTTTACCTGTAAGTATTGAACCTATAGAATCAGCAGATTTACATAATTGTGTTACATTATGTAAAGAATGCCATAAGGAAGTACATAGGAAAGAAGGTTGCAAAAACAATGAACTAAAAAATAACAGTTTACAAGTTAATTGTTAATGATTATAATACAGTATAACAGTGAATACAGTAATAACAGTAAAAAACAAGAAAAGGAGAACAAAATAATGAGTAATTGGATTGACAAAGATTTATTTCAAAAATTTGCACAAGCAAAAGAAACAGAAGGAGATCAACAAAGCGGAGATCAAAGTAACAGGAGATATGGACTAGTTTGGAAGAATCCTGAGATGGGAACTCCTGAAAAACCAAAGGTCTATACTGGTAGATTTTTACCAGATCCAGATGGAATTTTCTATAAGAAATATCATTATCATATGTTTCGTTCCGGCGAAAAATGGAACTTCCTATTATGTGACAAAACTTTTGACTTCAATAATTTCTGTCCTTGGTGTTATGCCACACAACAACTCTATATGGGTTCAAAACAAGATAAACTGGCAGCAAAAAACTATGCTAGGAAAGATAAGTTTACAGGTAACTTCTATATTGTAGAAGATCCAAGAGATGTAGAGATCCCATCAGAAGATGAAGAAAAGAAAGTAAGTGGAAAAGTAAGGATTTATGATTTCCCAGGAAAATTAGAATCAAAGATTAAAGCAGAAATTACTGATAAACAAAATGGACTTGGTCATCTTATTTTCGATCCTTCTGGAGAAGGATATAACTTTATTATTAAGGTTAAAAGCACAAAACCGGCTGGAGAAGATAAGAAAGTTTGGCCAGATTATTCTGACTCAGTTTTTGCACGAAGACCTACTGCCCTTGGAACCGATGATGAAATTAAGGTAATCATGACATCAAGATATAAGATCAATGAATATTTAAATTCAATGAAAAGAACACCACAAGAAACAATTGACTTATTGAATCAAGAAATGTTGTGGGATATTGTTGCAAAAGAATATGAAAAAAATCTGAAAATTAAAGGTATAGAGTTAAAAGAAGCAGAAACAAATCTAAGTGTAGAAGAGGGGGATAATGATGATATCCCTTTTGATGAAACACCAACAAAAGAATCATCAAGTTCAGATGATGATTTATTAAAAGAGTTGGAGGGAATGTAGGAGGAAAAAATATTTATGGATGATATGTATAGTTTAATGAGAGAAGTAAGAAAGGCATATGATGAATATTCAGCAGCTACTAACCATACTCAATTTATTTCATATGTAAAAGATGATGTGGTAATATATGAAATACCAGTACCTGGGTTTAAAAGTGTAGATATAAAAGTTGAACTTAAAGATAATATTATTTGTATAAATGGAAAGAGAGAAGTAGATGTAGAAAACTATCTTGGTGTTACAGAAATTTCATATAGTTTTGATCTACAAGGAGCTTTTTCTAATGCAGATGCAGAAGCTGAAGTAAAAGATGGAATATTATATTTAATATTTAAATTAGACAAAAGAGAAAATAGTAAACAAATAACTGTAAAATAAAGATGTGAGAAAATATGTAAAAAAATATGATGGAGTAGCGGTTTATAACTGTTACTCCATTTTTATTATAAAAACCAATGTTGAAAAAATTAATAAATAGTATAATAAGACTCTACAAAGAGGAGGAAATTATACTAATGAAGTTTAAAGAATATTTAAATGAAATGGGTTTTTCTAAATATCCAAAAGGATGGAGTAAAGATTCTGTAGTAAAATATGGAAAAACTTTAGAAAAAGAGATTGGTTTAACACCTAAAGATGAAGGATTTTTTGATACCTGAGTTAAGAAACTAGAAAAGCATTTCGGGGAAGGTGCTAAGGGAATGTGTGCTGCAATAAAAGATGAAGCATGGGGAAGTTCTAAGTGGAGAGGAAAAGGCAAGACAAAAAGAAAGGTTTCTGCGCAGATAAAAGCAGAAAAAGAAAATAAGGAATAGTATTTATTTACAATAAACCAGATTTAGTTTACTATAGGGCTAGCTAAAATATTATGATGTACCATGAGAATTGTAATTTTTTTAAAAAAATAATACTAATGTTTTGTAAAGAAGAAGAATTTAAGATAAATGGAAATACAATAGTTGGTAGTAAGAAGTATATAAGAAATAAGTTAGAACTAGAAATGGAAGAAGCAAAAGAACATCTGGACTCTTTAGGCAAAGAGTTATATGAATCAACAGAAAAAATAGGACCAATACGAATTAAAGAAATAATTAATGAAGTTGATGAAATAAATAAAACTGTTGACATTATATTAAATTATTTAAGTAGATGTAAATAAAAAGGAATGGTTATGAGTAAAAGTAAGCAAAGAAAAAAGTTTGACATTTGGATGGACGAAGGTTGTAACACAGGTAAAAATAAGGACAAGAAAAGGGAGAAAAGGAAAAATAGAATACTAGAAAAAACTTCTCTTTTGTATCTTATAGATAAAGAAGAAGATAGGAGAAAATAGTCCTTGGCGAATGGTAAGGCAAAAGGTGGTTCTTTTGAAAGAGATATTGCCAGGACACTAACAAAATGGTGTTCTGGCCAAGATAAGGAACTATGGTTTTGGAGAAGTCCATCAAGTGGTGGTTTAGCTACTATATCAGAACAATTAAATATGACAGGTGACATAATATCTGTAAGACCAGAAGGTCATTTTTTAACAAATAAATTTAGTATAGAAATAAAAACAGGGTATGAAGATACATGTTTCTTTTCCCATTTGAAAAATATAAAAAACTTCAATATAGAAATGTTTTGGAAACAGTGTTGTAGTGATGCAGAAAAATCATATAAAGAACCTGTTTTAATATATAGAAAAAAGGGTATAAATCCGATTATAGGTTTTAGATATAAATATGTGAAACTTTCTAGTAAGTTTTTATCCAAAGACATGCAAAGTTTAATTGTTTCCTTCAATATTAATAAAAAATTACCAGAAGTTATATTTTTTAATATGAATGAATTCTTTGAGAAGGTGACAAAAGATGAAATTTAATAAGTTTATATTGGAGGAAAATGAATCAAGAAGTAAGGAAATAACAGAAGAGGAAGCATGGAAAATTATTAATGAAAAATGTAAAAAATCAATAAATAGTACACCAATATATAGAGGCATATCATTAAGTCATAAAAGAAATGCATTTTTTATACAACCATCCAAGTATGAGAGAACTTCATTTTTTGCTGATCATAACATTTATACATTACTATTTGATAATCTTTCGTCTTGGAAAAAATTCCCAAAAAGAAGTAGAAGTATAATTTGTAGTACGGATAGAGGTATTGCAGATTCATATGGTAGTGGACAAGTTTATAGAGTATATCCATTTGATGGTTCTAATATTGGTGTATGTCCAGATAATGATATTTGGAATAGTTTTTTTGACGACCAAACTGATTTTAATAGTTTCACATTAGATAGTTTTATTATTAATACTGTTATTGGTTTTATTAGGTCTGTTAATAGAGTATATGATGAAGTATATGAAAAAGATCTTATTAATACTAAGAAGTTATATGATAAAAATTTGACATTTAATGAACTCAAAGATATTTTTAGTAAAGTTGAAAAATATATAGAAGATACTATAAAGGGTGATATAAAGGATAAAAATCAAGCATTTCATCATTTCATGGATGTTAATGTCATAGATACAGATACTATTTTCTTTCCTGTGTTTGAAAAGAATTTATCATTTATTAAGACTCTAGAAACTATATTTGACCCAATAAAAAATAGGTTTAAATTAATAAAAGCAGGTTCAGAAATAGGTTATGATAGAGAAGTCTGGACTGATGGAGATTCTGTTTTGATATATTCTCCACCTATTACTTCAGGAGCAAAAAGATTTCAGAATAGGAAACAACAATGAAAATAAACGTAGATGCTAAAGAATTTGCTGATATAGTTGCATGTTTTCTATTAGATAAGTTATTATACCCAGATAAAGTAATATTTGATAATGAAGATTTTAATGAGTTGGCTGAAATAATGAAAGGAAAAGGAATGAGATCATTTCTTTTAAATTATTATCTTGGACTTAGTGCGCTTACTCGTACAAAATATAAGTATATCAAAAAATCTCTAACATATGATACAGATGAAATATCAATAATATATATACAGGATTAAATAATGAAATTATCAAAATATCTGTCGTTAAATGAGTCTAGAACAGAAAAAATAAGCGAAAAAAAAGCAAAAGAAATAATAGAAAAAAATTGTAAAAAGGCTATAAATAGTACACCTATTTATAGAGGAAAAAGAGTTGATGAGGAAGAAAAATCAGACGCGCTAGAAAAAAGAAAGTTTCTTTTCATAGACCCAAAAATGTATTATAGAAAACCTGGATATTATGATTTTCATAATACAATGATATGGACTCTACCTTCATGGTTTATATATCCTAATAGAAGGAATGCTATAATATGTACAACTAAAAAGTATGAAGCAGAAACATATGGTAATATAGTTTATAGAGTATTATTATATGACAATGCTAAACTTGGTGTTTGTAGTGACTCAGACTTCTTTTTTAGTTTTAGGAATGTTGAAAATATTTCAATATTTTCGAAAAATGTAAGTAGACTGGTAAACTGTGTTGTTAATGATATGTATGAAGTAGATAAGACTATAAAAACAGGTGAAGATTTTGTAAGATATGTTGATAAATTTGATAAAATTAATAATACAGAACCAAGAGATTTTTTTTTAAGATGTTTGGATAGGTTTAGAGAAACTGGTGATTTTGAATATAGTAAAAATACTTTATACAATGCCCTTAAGAAAAAAGAACCCCTATTAGAAGCATTAGATAAGTTATTGGATCCAGAAAAAAATGGTTTTAAGTTAAGAAAGATAGGTGATGAACTACCAACTGGAATAATAGAAGTATGGTCAGATAGTAAAGCTTTACTTTTGTTAGAAACAAATTGAAATAAAGGAGACATAAAATGGGAGAATTTACAAATGGTGTTTCACCTAGTGATACTGCGTTAGGTGATAGACAAATTACAGTAGAACCGGGAAAAATAGAAACGGATGTGAACGGTATTTATGCAGATGGAAAATATGAAAGAGATGATCTCTTTATATTTGATGTTGATGATGATAAAGAATTTTATCAACAAGGCATTGAATATGGACGCAGAAAAATGACATTTCAAACTGATAAAATAAATCAATACTTGGGCCAAACTAGGTATACAAAACCTTTCTATATTAGAGCAAAAAATGGACATATAAGAAAAATTAGCTAACATAATAAGAGGAGAAAACTGTGAAGAATATAAAGATTATTCCATACGATTTAAAAACAACTAGATCTATAGATATTTTAGATGATATTAATGTTATTAAATATAGTAAAGCGATGTTTTGTCCTACATGTGAAATTATACATAATGTAAATAAATATTGTCCAAAATGTGCAGGAGAGTCTAATATTGGGTTACATGAAATGATTACATGGAGGAATAAAATCAAAAAGGAAGAATGATGAAATTTATTAACTTTATAAATGAAAGCAATGAAGAGTTAGAAAATATAATAAAAAAATATGTTAAAAAAGAATTTTTTTTAGCTTTAAAAAAATCTGGAGGTCTTTTATATAGAGGTTCACCAAAAACTATAAATGATTATGAGATAATTACTACAAGAAAAGATAGAATACCAAAAGATACCCCACAAAAAATACATGATAAATTAGTAAATGCTTTTAAGAAGAAGTTTGGTTGGGGTGTAAGAGATGATGGTGTTTTTACTACTTCAAATATATATTATACTCACTATGAAGGATATAGAACTTATATATTTTTTCCTATAGGAAGTTACAAATATGTATGGAGTTTAAATATAGAAGATTTATATAATTATATGGGTGATGCAAGCAGAAGATTAAGATTAGGTAATTATAATAAATATTATCTGTCTATAGATGATAGATTGAATGACTTAAGCGATAAAGAAATAGATATTTTAGTTAAAGATGCAATCTTATCATATAAGAGGACTGGATTAGAAAAAGCTATTGAATCAGAAAATGAAGTAATTTTCAAATGCGATAAATATTTACTTGTTAATATTCATGGAAAAAAGATAAGAAAAAATATAGATACCATTAATAATTTAATAATTAATAAAAAAAGTTGAATGAAATTAATTATATAGGTAATCACTAACAGAAAGGATATTAAAACCATATTTAGTTGACATGTTTACTTTAGTACAAATAAGAGTTATTATGTATTAACTATTTAAAAAGGAGTGAATTTGTGAAGAAAATTGCTTTATGGGATGCAAATAATTTATTTTTAAGAACCTTTTTTTCTCAAGCAGTAGAAGGTTCAACTGAAACACCTCATTATAATTTGTGGAAATATTTATCTTTTGATATAGTGTTTGAGTTTATTAAAAAAGATTTAAGTATAGATGAAGTTGTTTTGGCTGTTGATAGTAGTAATAGTTGGAGATATGAAATATTTCCAAGATATAAAGAAGCAAGAAAAGAAACAAGAGAAAAAGATCAAACAGTAGATTGGGATTCTCTATTTAGAGAATACAATTCCTTCCTAGAAGAAATAAAAGAAAATATTCCATTCAAAGTATTAAAAATTGATCGATGTGAAGCAGACGATATAATTGGAGTAATTTGTAATAATGTACTTGACAGTTGTGTTGTCATATCAAATGACGAAGATTATACACAGTTGGTTTCAGATAGAGTACAAGTATATGTACCTAAAAATAATAGTTATATTCAATGTTCTAGTCCAGAAAGATACCTCATTAAAGCATCTTTAACTGGACAAGCAAAAGACGGAATATTTAATATAAAAACACCATTAGATTGGCCTTCAGATAAAAGAAAACCNGGTTTCGGACCTGCATCTGCAGAAAAAGTATTAACAGAAGGTTATGAAAGTTGGCTAAAAAAGAATAATTTAGTAGAAAGATTTGAACTAAATAGAACTTTATTGGATTGGAAAAAAGTTCCTCAAGATATACAAGATTCTATCATGAAAGAGTATAATGAATATAAATTTCCAAATGCTAGTAGGTTATATGATTTCTTTAAAAATAGAAATTGGAAGAGTTATATAGAAGAATTTAGTTATGTAGAAAATAGACTATTCCTTTTATATTAAAGAAGATAATAATGGAAATTTGTTGGGATAACTTAGAAAAAATGCGTTATAATAAAGATAATGGTTTATTTTATTATAATAAAAGTTTTAATAACTATAATTCTTATATAGAATCTGATTATGTATGTATAGGTTGTAAGCAAACCTTTATTGAAAGAAAATGGAAAATTTTTAACAAAAAAGTATTGTATTGCTCATTAAAATGTAAGGCGGTGGTAGAACAAACAGGTAGAACATATAGAGAAGAAACAAAAATAAAAATGAGTAATAGCAAAATAGGAATAAATAATGGCAATTGGAAAGGTGGTTATTATACAAATAAAATACCAAAATATGATATATTTTGTCTAAAGTTAGAACTCATTGAAAAATGTAGAAGGAATAAAGAAGATTCTAATATATTAGAAGTTAGTTGTACTAAATGTGATAATTGGTTTATACCAACATATAGAGAAGTTTTAAATAGAATAAAATATATTAATAGAGATCTATTAAAGTTTTATTGTTCTAAAGAATGCAAACAAGAATGTTCTATATATAATAAAAGGAAATATCCAAAAGGTTTCAAACCAACAACCTCCAGAGAGGTTCAACCAGAACTAAGGAAACTGGTATTTGAAAGGGATAATTGGTTGTGTGTTAAATGTGGAATAGGTGAAAACCTACATTGTCACCATATTGATCCAGTAATATGTAATCCAATTGAATCAGCAGACATAGATAACTGTATAACACTATGCAAAAAATGTCATAAAGATGTACATAAAAAAGGCGGTTGTAAATTAATAGAACTAAGAACCTTATATTAAGGAGAAAAAATGAAACCAGTATATGTTATTATAGATGTAAAAGAAAAAGAAACATTTGAGAAAGCATGGGGAATTCCATATGGTTATTCTGAATGTCCGAGGTCTCACTCATTTCAATCAATGATGTTATATTTTGATGAAATGTTAAATGAAAAGGAACAAAAAAGATCAGTAATAGAAAAACATTACTTAGGGTTTTCAGAAATTGTTTACAAAGGGTAATTTATGATATCAGTAAAAGAATTTTTGAATTTAAAAGAAGGGGATGTTATAAAAATAAGTTTTCCATGGATAACAACTAATACTTCATTTAGTGAGTTTCAAAAAAAATTTGATAAAAAAATTTTTATAGTAAAAAAAATAGTAAATTGTATTAATATACATAAAAAAATGAGTCAATATGAACCTCTTCGTGGATACTCCTGTAATGGTGGATGTCCTGGAAAGATATTACTTGACTGTGATAATTTTGGACGATGTTTGGTATATAGTAGTAATAGACTGGCTATAGAAAAAATATTATATAATAGTATTATGGATAAAGAATTATTTAACATAGAATAGAGGGAAAAATGTTTTTTATAAACTTAGTTAGAAATTATAAAAATAGTAATAGCGGAAATATAGAAGGTGAATATTATTAACTTATAACATTATAGAAGTCAAAAATCACCAGACTTAATGGAATTAAGCAGTATAGATGAGAATCTTTCCCTTTATATATGTAAAGGATGTTTAAATTATTTAGTAGACAAAATAGATGAAAGTATACGTGAAAGGATGAAAAATGAGCTTTAAACCAGTTTTTTTGATTGAGAAAACTATTGACGAAATGTGGTTCAATCTATTATATTCATTGTGTGAAAATGGAAGAGTTTATAAAATAGACTCTGGTTCTTATGCAGGAAGTTTTAGGTTAGAATTTGATTATGTTTCTGGAACAATTTTAAAACCTTTACAATATACACCAGAAGGCAATAGAGTTCCTCTTGCTGTATCTGTTCCTGTTGGATGTCCTGCTCCAACAACTGAAAGTAAAATAGAAGAATATTTTGCAACATATATTATGGATGGAAGGTTGGAGGCCAATGAACATTATAAATATGCAACTTGGATAAGAGGTGGACAATATAAAGTACCAAAAGGTATTATTTTAGAAGAAGTATCAGATTTAGATAATACAAAATATGCATTTAAAAAATATAATATTGTTGTTCCAGACCAGGTCGGTTGGTGTATAGAACACTATAAAAAGGTAGGGTTTGGAAACAATCACTGTATAATTCAAGTAGGTTATCCAGAATCTAATTTTGCATATGATATTAAATTCAAAAATGAAATTGAAAGACAAACATCACCGTGTTTGAGAATGATTGATACAAAAATTATTAAAGATAATGGTGAATTATTTTTAAGTGTTAATGTTTATTTTAGGAGTTGGGATCTATATAGTGGTTTTCCAGAGAATTTGGGTGGCATTACACTTTTAATGGAATATATTGCGACTGAACTGGGAATAAATGTAGGTTCACTTTCATTTGCAAGTAAAGGTTTGCATTGCTATGATCACTCAATTGAAGCAATGACAGTAAGAAGTGGAAATAGTAGGTTAAAAGAAGCATATGAAGAATTAAAAGCAAATATGGAGAGGTTATATGAAGAGTGAAAAGGGTTTTAAAATTTGTGTAAATGTAGGTGATAAGGTAATTGTTGACTGGAATAAATTAGAAAATATTATTGATGTCAAAGTATATGTACCAAATGGTATTTATACAATAACAGATATTAGACTATGCCTTTCAAGAAATAGTGCTTGTGGGGAATCAGACATAAATTGCCCAGGAAAAGTAGCTCTCAAAAGAGTACATGGTGTTGGTGGTTGTAGTGCAAGATGTTTTTTTTATAGTTCATTATACGGTAGAACGCCAATATTTCAATATAAAGAAGATTGTAAAACTGAACTTGATAAGGATTTATTTTTAATATGAAAACATTAGATAAAGATGATTTGTGGATAATGGAACAATTTCTTCAAGATGATATTGATAAACTTGTTAGAGAATTTGAAGATAAGACAAATACAAAAGTAACTGAAGTTAAAGTTCTAAGAATTGGATTAAAAAGAGAATTCTGCTCTAGAATTTCAATTATTAAATAAAGGAGGAAATATGAGTGAATTTTTGGATATATTAAATAATAAAGATGTAAAAGTAGATTTTGTTCCTAAAACATATGTTGCTATTGTTTTGGATAAATCTGGTTCTATGTATAGTTTGAAAAATGAAATTATAGGAGGTTTAAATTCTGAGTTAGAAACAATCAAGAACAAAACAGAAAACCAAGATGTAAAAGTAAGTTTGGTACCATTTTCATCCAAAGTTGAAAACCCTATATTTTGGAACTTAGATATTAAAAATGTAAGAAAATTAAAAGACAAAGATTATAAAACAGAAGGTATGACAGCATTATATGATGCTATAGGTTTTACAGTAAGCAAACTAAAAAAACAAGAAGATATTAACGATGAAAATGTATCAGTACTAATGTTAGTTGTTACTGATGGATTTGAAAATCATTCTAGAGAATTTGATTTCGATAATATTACTAAAATTATAAATGACTTAAAAGCAACTGATAGATGGACATTCTCATATTTAGGAACATCAGATCTAACAGAAATACAAAAACTAGGTTTTGATATTGGAAATACAAGGAACTTAGATGCTACGCCAGAGGGTATGAAAACTGCGTCAGTATATACTTCATGTGCATATGATAATTATTTTTCTTCAAGAAAGATTGGAATCAAATCAGTAAAAGATTTTTATACAAGTAGTGTTTATTCAGAAAAAGAAGAAGAACATAAATAAGAGGTACTAAGAAAGAAAAATGCTAGAAATAAAGTAATTTTATTTCTAGCATTGTTATTTTATTCTATGAAGGGAGTAATATTTGTTATCAGATAATGCAAAAAAGATATTCGAAACATTGTATTCTAAAGAAAAAGAAACAATAGATGATACATTTAGTAGAGTGGCAAAAGAATTTGCTGTAACAGAAGTACAAGAAAAGTTAGCTTTTGATTTACAAAAAAATAATATGTGGAGACCCAATACACCAACATATTTTAATGCAGGAAAGAAAGATAAAGATAAAATCTTTAGTGCATGTTATGTTGTATCTCTCGAAGATAGTATGGATTCTATATATGATATTGCAAATGTTGCTAGAAAAATATTCCAATTTGGAAGTGGAATAGGTATTCCAATTGGAAATCTCAGAGAAAAAGAAGCATATATATATGAAGGAGAACCAGAACAACCACCAGAGGGAAAGTCTTCAGGTCCTATTGTTTTTATGAAATTATATGATAGTGTTGGTGAAACAACAAGGTCCGGTGGAAGAGTAAGAAGAGCTGCAATATTATGTTCAATGAGAATTGATCATCCAGATATAGAAGATTTTATAGTATGTAAAGATATTGATGGAACTTTATCTAATATGAATATATCTGTTAATATAACAGATAAGTTTATAAAATCATTGGAAGATAAGATTTCATTTGAGTTAGTATCTGTTTCTAACGGAGAAACTGTAAAAACAATAGATAGTCAAAAATTATGGGAATTATTAGTTGATTGTGCATGGAAGACAGCAGATCCAGGAGTTTTGTTTATTGATAATATTAATAAATTTAATGTTCTAAAAAGCATTAAGTTGATTGAAACTCCCAATCCTTGTGGTGAACAACCACTTTTACCATTCATGGCCTGTAATCTTTCAGCTATTAATGTTTCCAAGTTTGTTGTTGGAAACGAGATATTTGATTTTGATGGTTTAGAAAAAATTTCTGGTAAAATATTAGAATTAATGGATAATATTATAGATGTAATGGCTTTTCCAGATAAAAGATTTAAAGATAATGTTGTTAGGTATAGACCAGTTGGTATTGGTCCAATGGGATTATCAGATGCAATGTTTAAATTAAGAATTAAATATGATTCTAGTGAAGGAAAAAAATTTGCTGGTGAAATAATGAAAGCAATTACAAAGGGTTGTGTAAGAAAAAGTGCATTATTGGCAAAAGAAAAGGGAAAATTCTATAACTATGATTTGGTAAGACATGATGTAGAAGATATTATATCACAACATGTTGATGATGATGAAGAAATAATGTCTCTGGTAAAAATGTATGGTTTAAGAAATTGTCAATTCACCACGGCTCAGCCCACAGGCACAACAGCTCTTTCCTGTGATTGTTCTTATGGTATAGAACCATGCTTTGGTTTAGTTTTTCAAAAGAATTTGGTTGATGGTTCTACTATGCATATGGTAAATCCTGTATTTCAAAAAGAGTTTGAAAATGAAAGTTGGTATACAAATGATTTGCTAGATAAAATAGCAAAGAATGGTGGTTCATTAAAAAATATTAGAGGGATTCCTAAGGAAATTAGAGATATTTTTATTGTTGCTCATGATATAAAACCAAAAGATAGAATAGATGTTCAATCAGAGTTACAAAAATATTGTAGTACAGCAATTTCTTCAACTGTAAATCTTCCAAGTTCTACAACAAAGGAAGAAATCTCTGATTTATTTAAATATGCATATGAGAAAAATCTTAAAGGAATAACTATTTATAGAGACGGTAGTAAGAAAAACCAACCTGTTACATTTAAAAAAGATGAAATTGTAAAAGAATTTGTTAGACCAACAAGGTTATTGTCAGAAACAATAAAGATTGAAACAGGTAATGGAAAATTGTATGCAACAATAGGACAACATGAAGGAAAACTGGTAGAAGTAATCCTTCAATTGGGTAAGGGTGGAAAAGATATGTATGCAATGAGTGAAGCACTAGGAAGAAGTATTTCTGTTGGATTACAACATGGTGCACCAATTCAAGCATATATTAAACAATTTAGAAGTATAAACAGTGATAAACCAACATGGACAAGATTAGAAGAAGAAGATAAAAGACCGGTACAAGTATTATCAGTTCCTGATGGGTTAGCAAAACTACTAGAAAGATATTATAGTAATGGTGGAGATAATTTAGCTATTTCAAAAGTAGAATGTATTTCGGAAGAAATTCTATGTCCAAAATGTAAAATAAATTATTTAAAAGAAATCGAAGGATGTTTATCATGTCCAGCATGTGGGTATTCTAAGTGTAGTTAAAATAAAAATAACAGCCAAATTTCCTTTGGCTGTTATTTTTACTAAAATAGTCTAGTAACAATCCAATATCCATACATAGTAGCATAATCTTGCATAGTTACCGCACCCAAACTTGACCAGTTAGTATAATTGTTATTCCAAAAACATCCATGAACTGCAGGACCATACGGAACTGTTGTTGTTCCATATAATTGTTTAGCTGTTGGAAATGTTATTGCAGTAAGTTCTGCCGTAACAGGATATGAACTTGGAATAGTACCTGTGTTTTCTCCAAAACAATCTAAAGCAAAGGCTGAACCAGGTCTATTTTCTACTGCATCAACGAAGTTCATCATATACCACTGTGTGCCTGCGCCTACAGTTGGATATCCAACTGCGCTAGGATTAAATGGAAATGGATTATCATGAAGTAGCAT
>WSSedA2C3DRAFT_1000057_pt1 | contig 14562 bp, 17 predicted proteins | sample WetSurSA2Cattail_FD_9486 | JGI IMG/M metagenome (IMG submission 9486) | reverse complement strand
TCTAGTTTCAGAATATTATAATTATGAACTAAATGATGATCCAATACCAATACCCCTAAATACTATATATGACCCAGATGATGTTTATGCAAAAGACAATAATAATTTTTATGCTTCAGATACAGATGCATATAGAACATATAATGTTGCATGTAGTGCAAGTGCATTAGTAGATAATGATGTTCTTAGTTCAACATGGACGGTAGATCATAATTTGGAAAACTGGGGTGTAATCATAGATATTTGGACATCTAAAGAATCATCTGTATGGACAATTGCCCATAGTTTGTATAGTAAATCAGTAATTGTTCAATGTTATAATACAGATAGACAAATGATCTTTCCAACTAAAGTAGAAGTATTAGGCGAAAATGAACTTAGAATAACGTTTGCTGAACCCCATAAAGGTTTTGCTTTAATATTAGAAGCAAATGACTCACAATCATATTCATATTCTAGTATATGGACATATAATCATCATTATTCAGATAGATATCTAATGACACAATACTATGACATTGATACAATAAATCAAAAGATATTCACTAGATATCCAGATATGTTATATGTTGAAGAAGCCATTTGGCCTACACAATTGACAACAACATTTTCAACATCTGGAGATGGTTATCAATATAGTGCATCAGCATCATATATAGAAGAAGTTTGGAAAGTATCAGATACGTGGGAAATAGATCATTTATTAGATACTTTCAACATTATAACTCAATTCTATTTAATGATGCCTGCAAAAATATGGAAGATATCTCATACACTTAATACAAAAAATCTAGTTGTACAGTGTTTTAATTTTGATTATCAATTGATGAGACCTGCCGATATAAGGATTATGACAGAAGGTTATGTAGAAATAGAATTTGCAAGTCCAGCACAAGGTTTCGTCGTAATGTCAGAATCCGAATATGAAGGTCAGAATATTGTTATAACATCATTAAATAGTGGTGGAATATCACATTCATTAGGAACAACTGAAGTAATTCCACATTTCAGATATTTTGATGAAACATACTTAAACACTTTCATTCCAGATGAAGTATCAGTAAATAGTACAACTGATATTGGTTTTGTAAATGATGAAAATGTAGTAGCATTTAGTACCGAAGTTCTTTTAATAAGTGGTGATTATACATATTATCAAGAAGTAAAGGAAGATATATGGTATGTAGGACACTCATATGCAACACAAAAAGATTTAACAGTTCAAGTTTATAGTCCAGATATATTAGAAGACTACATTTGGAAAATTCCAGCTATAGAAAGTACAATTATACGGCTATATAATGATTCTAATGTTAGAATTGGTATAAATAGTGGTGAGATTCTAGAAGTTGACACTGCAAATTCATTCAATTATTTTGAAACAAGTTTTACAACAAAACAAGCAGGTTATGTAAGTTTGGCAACTGTAGACTATAGTGTGATAATATAAGATAGGAGAAGAATGAGTACTACAATTAATCATAATTTAGGTACAAAACATGTAATTTTGCAAGCTACAGCTCAAGACACAGGTGAAATACTAAAAATAACAGATTATTTTGACATAGAAGCAACTAGCACAAGTTATCTTACAGTATTTGATAGTCCCGGATATGGAAGTGCAGTTAAGTTTGACTTAGTTATTCCAGATTATATTCATGATCAATCAACGCCTGCTGATATATGGATCATAACACATAATTTAAATAAAGCAGGTGTTTTAGTTGAATGTTATACTGATCCTTTATCAGCTTCTCATGGTTATGGAAGTTGTAATCTTATAATACCAACTGCTACTACTATTTTAAGTAATAATAGTTTAGTTATAACTTTTTCTGGTGTTGTTAGTGGTGGTTATGCAGCAGTTAAAGGTGTAGATCTACCTCATTTTGAGATTGGCCCAGAACAAGTAACATTTAATACAGAAGATTTAGTTACTGCTGAGTTTCAAACATCAACAAGAGGTTATTTAGTTTTAAAAAGAGGGAATCGTTTCATGCATTTAATGAAATATGAACCTGCTTCATTACAATTGGTAAATGATAACTCTATAACAGCAACATTAGATATGCCAACAATTGGTATGGTTTTATGTACTGAAGGTGATGCAATTGGAAAATATCTACATAGAACAAATCAACTTGGAAATATAGATTTAACATCAGAGAATTCTGCAACAATTACATTTGAAAATGAAGAAGTTGGAACGGCTGCAGTTAAAGCTGTCGGTAAACTCCCATATTATGGTGACTTAATAATGTCTCCACATTATAGAGTAGAACTAGATTTGTCATGCCAACCAGAAGGAACTGATAGTCTTTATATAATGCCAGAAGATATTATAAGATCGTTAGTAAATAATTTTGATACCGTTAGACCTGCTTCTAAATATTCACATTATAGCATGTTATTAGCACCAATTGCAGACTTTTCAATGTTATATCTACAAATGTATCCAACTAACCCAGATTTTACTCAACAACTATGGTCAAAATGTTGTATACCAACAGGAGTAGCTGATCTATCAGAAAATTATATTCATTATCAATATAATGAATATAGTAAATGGTTAATCAGACATGATCTTGGAACTGAAAATATTATTGTTGCGTGTTATGATACTGGATTTAATTTGATAAGACCCGAAATGGTAGAAATATTTAGTGAAAATGTTATTAAAGTATACTTTAGTCAAAATGTGAACGGTTTTTCATATGTAACAACTGTTGATGATACATTCTTACAAAATATAGCACCATCTGCAACGTGGGGTGTATATCATGATTTACTACAGAAAGAAATAATAACACAATATTATAAATTCAATGGAACTGAATTTATTCCAAAAATATCGACATTAGTTAATAACCATAATATAAGAGTTGTTTGGAATAATAATACTATGGGTACGGTTGAACTAATAAAGACATCATATAAACATACTCAATCAACACCTGCTTCTACATGGACAATGAATCATAACTTGGGATACAGAGGGGTAATAGTACAGTGTTTTGATTCTACTGGGAATGAAATTCTCCCAAGTAGTCTACATTTGGAAGATAGTTATACAACCATAACAACTTTTGCTTCTGAAATTGAAGGATATGCAATTATAAAAGAAATAGGTCATGCTGACACAATAGATAGTATTGTAGACTTTTTAGAGAATGGAACATTTGTACTTGGTCAAGGTACTCAGAAAAATTATTATGATCCATATTTAACTGGAAGACTAGATATACCTATAGTGGGTTGTAAAACACATACAGTTGAAGTAAGCCAAGATGATAATTATTATTATGTAAAGGGTATTGTATCTAATGTCCTGGGTGATTATCCAGTTAGTGAAATAGGTTTATATACATCAGATGGAAGATTAGCTTTTTATTCATACCTCGACATAGTATATAAATTAAAAGAAACAGATATTGCTATATTTTATAGAATTCATAAAGAATAAATAGTATTAATAATGATAAAAAGGAGAAAAACGCAGTGGCCAGGACACATTATTGGCAGTATTTAGCAGATGGAAATGGAGTACCTATAGAAGGTGCAAGAATATATGTTTATTTAGCAAGAACAGTAGATCTAGCACACCTATCTATAACAGAAACAAGTGCCGTTACAAATGCAGCTATAACACCTATACTAACAGATTCAAATGGATATTTTCATTTCTTTATGTTAGACACAGCTGAGTCAGAAGTATACGGCTATGAACCTTCTCAAAGATTTAAAGTAGTTTGGGTAAAGAATGGTATAACTCCTGGTGCAGTAGATGATATAGAAATATTTGATATACAGAATGATCAATTTTTTGAAATAGCTAATAATTTTTCTGAAGTATTGTCTCCTTCTGCAGCGAGAGAAAATTTACAAATAGATACCGATTTTTATAAAATATCTAATAATTTATCAGAAGTTGTAGATCCAACTACAGCAAGAGCAAATTTAGGTTTGACTGCTATATATTTGGAAAAAGCAAATAACTTATCTGATATACCTAGCACTGCATCTGCTTGTTATAATATAGGAGCGGATGAAAAATATCTTCATAGAGATAATAATTTAGAAGATTTAAGTGATAAAACAGCTGCGCGAGCAAATTTAGGTATAACTGCTTTATATTTAGAACAAGCAAATAACCTATCTGATGTTCCAAATCCGTCAACGGCTAGAACAAATTTGGGTATTCCAGATAATTATTTGCAAAGAGGAAATGATTTATCTGATCTTAATAACCCAACTGTAGCAAGAATAAACTTAGGTATTGGTAGTGCTTCAGCTAGAGATATTGGTACAGATATTGGTGAAATTGCAGCATTTGAAGACGATGGATATGGTTTTCCTACATATCCAACAAATGATGGTAGAAATATTACTAATATTCAGGTTGGTAATATTACAGGACTTGGTAACTCAGCAACAAGAAATGTTGGTACAAGTGCGACACAAGTAGCTGTAGGTAATCATACACATACAGAACCCTATATACTAACTCATTTCTTTAGTGGAAAGATGAACCTTGGACAGATTGTCTATAGACATAACTTTTCTGATATAGGTGCAGCATTTCCAGAATATTTAACATTTAGTACCTTTACCTGTGAAACAACAGCAGCTAGTGCTGCGGAGTTTTTCTTATATAAAAATAGTGAAGGAATTGGAACTGTAACTTTTTGGACAAGTGGTTCTGATCCTACATCAGCAGGTATATGGTTTCCAAATGAAGTTTCTTTTGAATATGGAGATGTATTTAAAATAGTTGCACCTAGTGCTGCAGCAGATCCAACGCTTGCTGATATAGCTTTCACGATAAGAGGTACGAGAGTTTAATGGCTAGAAAATATTATTGGCAAAATATTATAGATAACAATGGAGAAATAGTAAAAGGAGCATATATATCTGTATATTTAAGTGGAACTAATACATATACATACTTTGCTACTACCGAAGAAGGTAACGTTACAACAAGCGAAAGAACTGATATTATCACTAATAGTAGTGGCTTTTTCTCATTTTGGATATTAGATGTTTCCGATAGTGCTACATATGGCTATGAACCAAACCAAAGGTTTAGAATTAAAATATATAAAGAAGGTATAATAGATAGACAAATAGATGATGTGGAAATTTTTGACTCCAGTGATATAAACTCTTTAAGAACGACAAAAAACTTATCAGATGTGGAAAATGCTTCTGCTGCAAGAACAAACTTAGGTTTGGGTACAGCATCTATTTTGAACTATGGTACAGAAATAGGAGAAACTGTAGTATTAGAAAGTGTTGATGGTACTCCAGGATTACCAATAGTAGACGGTTCACAACTAACTGGCATCATAGGTACAGGAGGGAAACCAAAATTTCTAAATTTTGTAAATAATGATATAGATATAATTACCACCGGAACACCAGATGCATCTAAAGGAACATGGGTAGATAATGCATATGGAATAACATACTATGATAGTATCCGCCTTGGTTTAGTAGGAGGTTCTGGAAATTCTGCATATATTGTTTTTGATGTACAAATAGATGATGAAATATTTGATCTTGGATCTAACATATCTCTAACAGCATTATTATTTTTTGATGGGATTCCTGTTACTGAAGGAGATACTCAACAATATTTAATTTCTACAGATGTTGTACATATAGACACAGGTGATAGAATAGATAATAATATAAAAACAACATTAGATCCATGTGTTATAAATTTAATTAATGATGATTTTGTATCAGGTTCTGGTTCATCATACAGAACTGCTGTAGAAGAAATAACAATTGGAACACTTATACCATCAGAATATGGAGTTTGGACAAGATTTTCTTTATCAAAGTCAGAAGGTCAGGGTCCGTATTCTGATTATCTCGATGGAACATGTAGGTTTTTAGGATTTAGATTAAAACAAGCGTAAAGGAAATTTAATGGCAAGAAAACATTATTGGCAGTATCTTTTGGATAAAGAAGGAGTTCCAATAACTGACGTAAATGTATATGTTTATTTAACGAGTTCTGAGTCATATGTAGCTTTCTCTGAAACGGAAGGTGGATCTCTTACAACAAATGAATATACAGATATAACAACAGATTATAACGGTAAATTTTCTTTTTGGTTAGCTGATAACATATCGGATCCGGTTTCTGGATATAGTCCAGACCAAAGATTTAGATTTAAGTTTGTTAAAACAGGTGTAATAAATACATACTTAGAAGATTTTGAAATATTTGATCCTCAAAATCCATATTTTTTAAAGGTAGTCAATAATCTATCGGATTTAGATAGTGTAGCAACTGCAAGAACAAACTTAGGTTTAGGCACTGTTGTTATAGAAGATAGTGGAAGTTCAATAGATGACATAGTTGTATTAGAAAATGTTAGTGACATGGCAGGTTTTCCAGCCATAGATGGTTCTCTTCTAACAGGTATTGATTTGGGTGGTGGAAGTTCTAAAACAAAATTTTTAGGAATAAAATCAGATGATATAACTAGTATTTCTCCAGCAATTAAAGAAAGTTGGTATGATAATGTTTGTGGTTTGTATTTTGATAATGTTATAAATATTGACTCTAGTGGTGGAGGAATAGTTTTTAATATTAATATAAGTTCTAATATTTTTGATATGAATAGTGATGTTGAGTTAAGAGCATTAGTTATATTTACAGGCGGACCAAATACAACAGGTTCTCAACAAACATTTAATATGCAAAACTATATATGGTCTTTAGACATAAATGATACAGTTGGAATGATAACAGTAGATTTAAATTATACAACATTGAGTTTTGCTTTTTCAGAATTAGAATATATAGGTGGAGAAAATAGAGTAAATACTCTTAAAGATTACTTACTGGTAACAATACCCGCCGCTAACGTAAAAGAATGGATACAACTGTCTTCTACATTATATATGACCGATATTGGTAACTACGGAGGAACAGGAAGATTTATAGGTTTTTATTTGAAACAAAGTTAGAGGAGAATCTAATTGGCTAAAAGATATTATTGGCAGAATTTATTGAATGAAAAGGGTCAACCTTTACGAGATGTGGATGTTAAAATTTATTTAACTGGAACTGATTCGTATGCAAACTTTTCAACTTCGGTTTCTGGAAGTTCAACAACAAGTGAAAGTACTATTATAACTACATTACCATCAGGATTTTTTTCATTTTGGGTTTCAGACTCAATAGAAGATCCTATAAATGGTTATGATATAAGTCAGAGATTTAGAATAAAATTCTATAAAAGTGGTATAGTAAATAAATATTTTGATAATGTAGATGTTTTTGATGTTGGGAATTTGAGTCTTCTAAAAATATCTAATAATTTATCTGACTTGACTAACACATTATCAGCAAGAAGTAACCTTGGCCTGGGTAATATTGCTACATTAGACTATGGAACAAGTATAGGAGATATTGTAAGATTAGTTAGTGTTGGAGGTTCTCCCGGCTTACCTGCAGTAGATGGTTCTCAGTTAACTGGTATTGTTGCTGGTACAGGAGGAAAACCAAAATTTCTAGGTATTAAAAATGAAGATTTAGTAACAACTGAGTTATTAGAACTTGTAGATTATGTAGACTCAGAAACTGGACTAACTTTCTATAATGCATTAAAATATATTACAGTAAATACTAGCGGATCAGTGAGATTTTCTGTAGTAATTGATGAAAACATGTTTGATATGGATAGTAGCATAGACTTAGAAGCAGTGTTATTTTGTTATGGTTCATACAATGGTGATATAGTTACTAGAAGTCAAGTAGTTGGAATTAATGGGGGAGACTCAGTAACTTCTAGCATAACTACATTTAGTAGTTATGATACAATCACAAGTGTTACAACTGGAGAATTTGTAAATAATAAAACTGTTCTCAAAAAAGTAAAAGTATGTACAATACCATCTCAGTATATAAAAAGATATTTAAACTTTAGATTAACAGATGGCGGAAATAATTATATAGGTTTTTGTTATATTTTAGGTTTTTCATTAACACAAGCATAGCATAATAAAAATTAATATTTACATATTAATGCTTACGGTTTAATATAACTGTAAGCATTAATTATTTTGAAAGGGGATATTTTATGGAAATGAAAATGGGGGAATGTTGTGCTCCTTCAATAAAACCAGAAATGGAAGTTTGTAAGAATTGTAGTAATGATAAGTTTGAATTATTGTATAAAATCGCAAAAATTTCAGCACTAGTATCACAAAAAGGTGTTGATGAATATCATCCAATCCCGTTTTTTGTATGTAGTAAATGTGGATCGGAGGTCGGATTAATGCCGGAAGGATATGAAGAATAAAGCATCGAAAAACTATGTATCAAATAAAAACCTTATAGAAGAAATAAAGATTTTTAAAGAAACAGAACGGATGACAGAAGAATTGGGAAGGATGATTATTAGCATAGCTACTAACTATGCTAATAAAGGTTCATTTATAGGGTACACATGGAAAGCAGATATGATATCAGAAGCAGTATTAACGTGTGTAAAATATTTAAAAAATTTCGATCCAACAAAATATGCAAATCCAAATCCATTTGCGTATATAACAACAATAGTTCACCATGCTTTTATTTCTTTTATAAAAAAACAAAACAAACATAGTGCAATAAAAGATGTACTATATAAGGCAAAACAATGTTTTAGTGATGAATATGATAATACGATAGTAACAAAGGGAGTTGACTATTCAATATTTACAATAGTGAAAGAAGAAGATATAATAAAAAAATAAAGGAAAATTTGTGAGAAAATTAATTATTTCTGATACTCATTTAGGTTTAAACAAGGATAACCCTGTATGGCATGAAGTCATATTGTCCTTATTTAAAGAAATAGAAGAAGTTTGTGAAAAAAACGATATAGAAGAAATATTTCACTTAGGTGACATATTTGATAATCCAAAAAGTATCACGCAAAAAACTCATAATATTGCACTTCAAGCAATAGAAATAATAAAAAAGAGAAAAATATACTTAATAAGAGGTAATCATGATACCTTCCATAAGGATAGACCATATCCAAATTGGTTAAATATGTTTAATGAACATAATAATGTTATTAGTATTATAGATAAACCATACAATATAGATAATATTTGCTTAGTTCCCTGGGAAACGGATTTTAGGGATGTAGAAACTGACTATTTATTTGGACATTTTGAGATAAATTCATTTTTTTACAATGATTATAAGGAATGTACAAAATCAAAACTTAATATATCAGATTTTAAAAAGTTTAAAAAAGTATACTCGGGACACTTTCATAATAGAATGTCAAAGGATAATATAGATTATGTTGGTTCTCCATTTCAACAAAACTTTGGTGATGTAGGTTCTGTTAGAGGATATCATATTTTTGATGGTGGAGAAATAGAGTTTATAGAGTTTACAAACACTCCAAAATTTGTTAAAATTAAAACTAATGAAGATATTGAATCAATTAAAGAAGTTATACAAGGGAATTTTGTTAAACTGATTTTCATGGAAGATTATGGAAACTCAAAAAATACAAAAATAGTAGAAATAGTAAACAAAATGTGTCCAATGACAATTAGCATAGATACATCTCAAATAGAAACACAAGAAGAATTAAAACAAGAAGAAGATTTAATAATCAAGAACTCTAAAGAAATTCTCATAGATTATTTAGGTAAAATAGAAGTACCGGAAAATATTAAAAGGGAAATGTTAGTAACTTTGGTAAATAAAATGTTAGAGGATATATAAAAGGAGGAAAAATGGGAACAAGGTTTGAAGATGTTGATCAAAGCACTATGATGTTTGTTGATAATGTGAAGAGACAGTATTTTCCAGAATTAGTAAATGCTAAAGTAAAAGTAATTTTTGATACTAAAAAAAGAATGTCTGAAGGGAAAGTAGTATTAGCAAGAATTCAAAAAACAAATGATTTGTTGAGGCATTTAACAAAGAATGAATCAGAAGACTTAGAAGGTTTTGATTATATTGTCTACCTAGATAAGGTTATGTGGGAACATACAGAAGATCTTGATAAAGAAAAAGTGGTCCGTCATGAGTTTAGACATACTCTGGTAGATAATGAGTCAGAAACTGTACCTTATAAAATTCAACCACATGACATAGAAGATTTCGAAGAAGAAATTAGGTTAAATGCAGATGATGTAGGTTGGAGAAGTAGAGTTACTAGTTTAGTTTATGAAATATATGAACAAATGAAAGATGATAGACAAGGGGTGTAAAATGATCTGTTCAAATACTTGTTGTAATTGTGATGACTCAGAAGTTATAAAATATGATGAAGAATTATCAGAAAAACAAAAAGGTTATTATATATTTGGAAGAGGCTTTACAGCATATCGTAATGGAGAGAAGTTAAATGAATGTCCATATAATATTGTAGATTACATACAATATTCTACATGGTCAGAGGGTTGGATTGCAGCATGTAGTCTACATGAACATGATAATTATGATATATCTGAAAAATTTCCTGATGAATTCAAAAAAACATTTCATCCATATGGTGAAGGACTAACATTTGAAGAACAGAGATTTTTGAGAAGAAGAAAATATATTAGATATAAAAAATGAGAAGATATAAAATAACTTGATAAATAAAAAGGAAGCAGAATGTTTAGTTCTGCTTCCTTTTGTATTTTTGAAAGGAGGTTAATATGGAAATTAGAAGTACAATTAATAATATTTTTCTTAAAATAAAAAATGTTAAATCAACAGATATTTTTTTCTATGTTGCAATTTTAATATCGATTACTTTTTATTTTTTTATGAATTATGGAGTTAATAATACAACAGAACATATAAAATACTTGCAAAATGAATATAAAGAAGTATTAATAGTAGTATCAAATGATGAATATATGGTTATTACAGAAAAAGACAATCTATACTACTGTAGAGTTACAATATTTGATATATTACTTCCATGTGAAAAATTTGAAAATAAAAAAGGTGTATTATTTTTTCATGGTGATAGAAGGAAAAAACATTATATTCAAGATTTGAAAAATGAAATTGAAGAAATTACCAAAGAAGGAAGTAATAATACCAATGGAAATAAATGATAGTTTACTATATTTGAATAAATTTGTATAATGGTCTTACATGTTGGTATGGAATATGAAAGGATGAATTAGTATGTTGAAATCTGAAGCAATAGGATTTATTGGTGGGTGTTTTGCAGTTTTCTTTATATTTTTTACAACATTTATATTAAATTCTCATGATAAAATGGAAGAACAACACAATGAAATAATTAACAAAATTTCGAATGATGTTAATATAGAGAAAGTTATATATTTTTCTAAAATAAAGGAAGGATTTATTATAAAAAATAATGACAATTCAACTTCATTTTATGAAATAACTGATAAAGGAGTTTTAGTGCCAGTAAAGATGATAGAAGTTATAGATAGAAACAAAAAGAAATGGGCATTTTCAAATGCAAGTCTAGTAGGTAATTTTTATAGAGGGATAAAATAAAATGATATTGGAAATAGAAAATGTTTCGTTAAGAAATTTTTTATCATTTGGTAATAGTCCTCAAACATTAAAATTAGAAAAAGGAATAAACCTTATTTTAGGTTCTAATGGTAGAGGAAAGTCATCATTAATAGACTCTATACCATATGCTTTGTTTGGTAAAATGAATAGAGATATAACAAAAGAAGGTATAATAAATTGGAAAAATAGAAAAAATTGTGAAGTTTCCATATCTTTTAAAAAAAATAATGATAATTATGTAATTATCAGAGCAATAAAACCAGACAAGTTAGAACTATATAAAAACAATCAATTAATCCCGCCTCCGAGAAATGTAAAAGATTATCAAAAACAAATAGAAGAAGAAATAATAGGAATGGATTTTAAGACAGCAATAAGTCTAATTTATTGTAACCTTAATTCTTCAGAACCAATGTTAAAAATGTCCAAACCGAGAAAAAGAGAATTCATCGGTAAATTATTTGATTTAAGTATATATTCTTCACTGAATGAAAAATGTAATGAAAAATTGTTAAAAACAGACAAAACAATACTTGAATTGAGTTCTGATAAATCAAAAAATCTTGTAGTAGTTGATGAAATAATTAATAAAATAAAAGAATATGAAGATAATATAAAAAGAATAGAAACACTCAATACAAAAAAAATATTAGAAGATCTAATGATGAAATATGATGAAGGGATCCTAAATGAAAAACAAGTAGAGTTAGAGAATATTGAATCAAAAATATTGCTATACAAATCCACAGATATAAAATTGAAAATTATAGAAACAAAATTAAATTCAAAGACCAAATATTTAACTAATAAGATAAGAGAACTGGAAAGAAATTCAGAAAAAGTTAAAAATGATAAAGAAAAGTTAGCTTTATTAATAAGTGAGAAGAATAGTTTTGGAAATATTAGCAAAGAAATAAATGAAAAGTCAATTGAAAGAGATAAGTTAATTGACTTGGAAATAAAACTTACAAGCAAAATAGAAGAAATAAAATTTAACATAAGAGAAAATGATAATGAGTATTTGAGAAAAACAAAAAATCTAGATTCATTGATGAATGAATCTAAATGTCCACTATGTGAACAGGAAGTAAAGCAAAATAATGTAATTGAAAAAATAGAGGAAGAAGTTGAAGTACTAAAAAATAAAACCGCTGAATTTGCTAAAGAATTATTATTAGTAAAAGAAGAAAAGGATAATCTAAAGCCTGTTTTAAATGAGTTAATCAGAATAGTAAAAAAGTTTGAAAATGATAAAGAGAAACTTAACAAATTAAATATGGATATACTATCATTACAATATACAAATAATAATATATATGAACAATTTTATATAGATAAGAAGAAAAAAGCACTACTTAAATTAGAAGAATATTTAATTGGTGTAAGTAAAAAATCAAATACTAATAACAAAATATTAGGGGAAAATGTTATTCTTTTAGAAGATACTAGAAAGGTAATAAAAGATATTGATGAAATTTATTATCGTATAAAGGTATTGGAAGATAGGCTAAAAAACGAAGAACAAACGAAGGAAGAAGTGAATAAATCAATAAATAATGAAAAGGCAAGAATGGAAGAACTAAAAAATAATGTTAGAGAAGTTACTAACAAATTAGGAAAATTAAATAATTTAAAAGATTATTTAGTAGTAATTAAAAATACTTGTAAAGATGAAGAAATAAGGCAATATGCCATATCTTCTATAGTTCCTTTTATTAATAAGAGAGTAAATCATTATCTGTCTAGTATAGGTCATCCATTTTTTGTTACAGTTGACGGTTGGTTAGATATAGACATAAAAGGTCCAGGAATAAATAATGGTTCTTATGGTAACTTATCAGGTGGAGAAAGCAGAAGTTTAGACATTGCTTTACAAATGGCCTTTCTAGATGTTGCAAAGTTGCATGCTTCTGTGTTTCCTGATGTACTAGAGTTAGATGAAATACTGGATTCTAGCATAGATGGAATTGGATTGGAAAATGTTTTAAGTATTATAAAGAACAAACAAATAGAAGACAATAGTAAAATATTTATAGTTTCACATAGAAATGAAATAAGTGATATAGATGTAGATAATGCTTATTTGTTAGAAAAAATAAATGGATATAGTGAATTTAAGAGGTTATAAGAAAGAAAATGGATAATTTGGTCCAACAATATTATTATTTAGACGATATTAGCGTTATACCTGTATATAATACTGCTGATAATATTAAATTTAGTGGAAGTAATTATCCAAATCAGCAATATTATTATTACGATATTGATATTGGTAAAAAAATATTTTTTGAAAGTGACTTATATAAAACATATGTAGATGATTATTATAATAATATATATGATATCATTGCAAATAATCTTAAAAAGAAGAGTATTGGTATAATATCAGAGGATGAAATTAAAATAGATTAGAGGAGTTGTTTATGTTGGCAGAAATACTTCAAATTAAAAAGTGGTTTAAAGAAAATACAAGTGGTTACATAAAAAGTGGAAGTTACTCTATTCCTGTAAATAATGAAAAATGGTTAATAGATGTTATTGATAATAAAATAGTATTAAAGGATATAATAAGAAAAGATATGAAATATTCGGATATAATATGAAATGTTTGATGATATTTTAAGAGAAAGTACTAAATTAGAATATTTTTACCATAGGTGTTTATTATGTAAAACTACTTGGCTGTCAACGTCTTTTTGTTCTAAATGCCCCTCATGTAGTGGTACACATATTGTTATAAATCCTAAACCCAAAGATGAATAATCTAAAAAAGGAGAATACATATGAAGAATAAATGTATCATATGTGGTCATGAATGGGGTGTATGGTTAGAAAATGAAGTTGAAGAATTTTCTCATGGTTTATGCAAAGGGTGTGTAAAGAGAGAACTCTTACCAAAAATAAGAAATAAACAACTAAAGGAGGGAAATTGGGATTGTTTTGGTAAATCTAAAGGTTATTGTAACCAAGAATTATGTAAATATCTAAGTGTATGTACAAAACTTAATGAGGAGTAAAAAATGTGTTACGAAGAAGTA
>WSSedA2C3DRAFT_1000054_pt1 | contig 15038 bp, 33 predicted proteins | sample WetSurSA2Cattail_FD_9486 | JGI IMG/M metagenome (IMG submission 9486) | reverse complement strand
GCGGACGGAAAACTGGAGGGGGGAAATAAGACGAGCGAAGCGAGACCAGTTTTGAGCGTAGCGAAAAACTCACCCTTGACAAAAAGGAGGTTGTGTGGTATAATGAGAGGTGCGGAGAGGAGGAATAACAAAAGATTTTCAAGATGAAAGAACAGCATAAGATAAGTAAATATGCAGAAAAATTAAAAAAAATTAAAAATACAAATAAAGAGGAGTGGAAGAATATGCCCGAATATAAATTCATACCGGAAAATCCAATCCGAGTTCTTAAAATAAAATTTGAAACAATTGAGGATTTAAACGCATTTGAAAAATCATTTGGTCAAAAAATAACCGAAGGAAGAAATACTTATTGGTATCCAGAACGTCACGAAAGTTTATTTTCAAATTTGGTTTATATAGACGAAGAAGATGAATCCCGAATATCCAATTTATATAATTTCTAAAGGACGTTGGGATACTAGGTTCACAGTTAAAACCCTCGAACGAATGAAAGTTCCATATCATATCGTTGTTGAACCAGCAGAATATGATAATTATTCCAAGTTTATTGATTCAAGTAAAATATATACGCTCCCTTTTGATAATTTAGGACAGGGGAGTATTCCTGCCCGAAATTGGGTATGGGAACATTCTATTAATAATGGATATAAAAGGCATTGGATTCTAGATGATAATATTAGAGTATTCAGAAGGTTTAATAATAATAAAAAATATGAAGTTACAACTGGTACAATCTTTAGATGTGCAGAAGATTTTGTTGATAGATATGAAAATGTTGCTTTAGCTGGCTTTCAATATTCTTATTTTGTAACCTTATCCCGAGACTTACCCCCATTTTTTATCAATACAAGAATTTATTCCTGTATTTTAATAAAGAACGACATCCCTTACCGCTGGCGGGGAAAATATAACGAAGACAGTGACTTGTCTATAAGAGTTTTGAAAGATGGTTGGGTTACTATATTGTTTATTGCTTTTCTACAAGACAAAGTAAAAACAATGATGATGAGCGGGGGAAATACAGATACTATTTATAGCAAAACCGATAACAGATTAGAATTCGCAAAATCACTCCAAGAACAACATCCTGATTGTGTCAAGATTGTTTGGAGATATAATAGGTGGCATCATAGTATAAATTTTAATAAATTTAAAGAAAACAAGTTAATAAAAATTGAAGGTTTAATAATACCAGACATAATCAATGAATATGGTATGAAGTTAGTTGATAAAAAAACATGGAGGAAGAATGGATTTAAGTGACTATATTGAAATACTTTTTAATGCTCTCAAAAATATTCTTATTGGTTTATTATCTATTGCTGTAGTTGTTGGTTTAGGATATGGTATATATATAATTATGTCAAATATAAGCTTAACAACCATGCTAGTTATTCTAATATTTTTTATTGCCTATTGGATTGGAAAAGCTTTAAGAAACTCATAAAATGAATATTTAATAAATATTCATTTTACCCTTGACAAAAATCAAAAAGTGTGCTATAATACCTTGTGGAAATTATATAAATAAGAAAGGATATGGTATGAATATTGATAATTTAATTAAAGAGTTAAATTCTCTTACTGTTATAGAAGCTGTTCAACTCGCCCGTGAATTAGAAAAACGTTGGGGAGTTTCTTCTGCAATCCGCATTAATATTTTTAATCCAGAAACCGATAAGACAATCGAAGAAGAAAAATATGAATTCGATGTAATCATGAATGAATGTGGCGCTAAAAAAATAGAAGTCATTAAGACTCTGCGCATGTTAATTCCTGAATTAGGACTAAAAGAAGCGAAAGATATGGCTGAAGATTCTGGAGGTATTATATTTCAGAGTGTCGGAAAGGAATTTGCCTTTCAAGCCAAATTTCAACTTGAACAAGCGGGTGCATCGGTCAGTATCATATGAAAATAGTAGCATTTTCAGATATTCACGGTCAACAAAATAAACAATTAACGGAATGGTTTAACAACAATCCCGCCGATTTACTTTTATTTGCAGGAGATTTACAAAGAAATCAAACAGATTTTGGTATGAATTTTGTGGCTTGGGTACATAGTTTACCTTATACAAAAAAAGTACTAGTCTTTGGAAATCACGATGGAAACTCCGCTGATGTAATGAACTTTATAAAAAATAATAATTTGACAGATATTGTGTTCTTAAATAACGAAAGTATAACGGTTGACGGAATAAAGATTTTCGGTTCTCCTCATTCTGTATTGTATGGCAGTTGGTGGTTTATGATGAAAGATGAAGAACTAGCCTCTCTTTGGAAGAAAATTCCAGATGATACTGACATTCTAATTACTCATGGTCCACCTCTAGGAATTTTGGACGATACAATAGATGGTTTTACAACTGGTAGTAAAACATTACTCCGTCGAGTATTTGAATTGCAACAGTTAAAATATCATATTTTTGGTCATATTCATGAATCTCATGGTAAAAGGGAAATAGGTGAAAGAACATTTATGAATGTAAGCTTGCTTGATGAACAATATAGGTTCAAAAACAAACCAGTAATATTTGATTATGAAGCGGAGGCAACTGACATAAATACAAATTATAACATAGGAGAATAAAAAATGCAAGTAGAATTAGAAAACCTTATAAAACAATATGGTGAAGATTGTGTTAAAGATATAATTTCGAATTGGCAAAACAATCCCTCGGTACATCCCCTCACCTGTATAGAACATAATTCTTCCAGTTTAAAATATTCTTATGGAAAGTTATATTGTACTGAAAAAAACTGTACATATTACCAACATTGGATACCGAGTACAGTTATAAAACAATGGGAAGCAGGTTTATGAACATGGAAAATAATCTAAAACCCTGTCCACTTTGCAATTCAACAGAAAATTTAATGGTATATGCGGAATGGTTGCCCGATAAAAAACCAAACGGACACGAAGTTGGCGTGGTTGAATGTACTAACCAATCATGCCCTATGATAATTAGAGCAATTACAGTTGAAGAAGCAGTTAGAAAGTGGAATAAGAGACCCCGAGAGGATTTTTTAACAGAACAAAATAAAGCTTTAGCGGAGCAATTGGTTATCGATGAGATAATAGAAAACGATTTAAGGGCTAAATTAGCAGATGCAATTAATGCATTGGAACATTATGCAAACTATGATTTTTCAGAAAAGCCTGATGCTTGGGCAGGGACAGTTGCTATAGAAACACTTGCTAAAATAAAAGCAGAAAGTGTTACTCGATGAATACAGGCGACAGAGTTAAAGTAATATATAGTCCATATTCTTGTGTCAAAAAAGGTACACTTGCTACCATTATAAACATCAGATTTAGAGAATACGGTAAGCGTTATACGATATATATATTAGATACTAAAAGATGCTTTTCTTTTTATGAACACGAATTGGAAAAAATAGATGAAAATATTTAAATGGTTTACTTTAGTTGTAACTAGCTTATTTACACTTTGTGTAATCTATCTTTTATTTAATTTTACTTTAGATATAGTAAGAATTATTCTTTTATGTATTGTTCTTGTATGGGTATGGTTTGAAGAAATAAGAATTTGGAGAGAGTAAAATGACACACGGCGCACCAGCACCCTATTATATTGTAAATTCTAAAAACTTGCCAGAGTATCTTCCCTATGATGCGACAAAAAAATTTCAATTTGGAAGTACAGCGATTGAACTACCCGCATTAAAAATTAATGATGACACTGTTATCTATGTTCTAAATATTATGGGAGGTAATCCTTCCTATATCGTCAATTATGCAACAGATTTATCTTATGGCTTTGAAAGTAAATTTGGTATGGATGTTGATGGTTTTATTACTGCCGAGGGAAAATCAATCCCTTTAGTTTATGAAATAGCATTTTCATATGATTTACCCTATACGGTGTTGAGAAAATCTTGCAAACCTTATATGGGAGAAAAAGTTCTAAGTTCTCAAGTTAAATCTACTACTACACCGGAAGAACAAAAACTATATTTAGATGAACAAAGATTTAATTAATGTGGCTAATAAACATCTTATTTTTGTAGATGATGTTATAACAACTGGTGCTACATTAAGAGCATGTCGAGAAATCGTAGATACTGTTGGGGGATGTGTCGTTGGTTGTATGGCTATGGCACTTGAAGGAAATTATAAACCAACAATACCTACTTATTATTTATGTAATTTACCTGTAATAAAAATAGAAAAAAAATAAGATAAAAATAATAAGTAAAACAAAGATGAGTAAAGAGAATAAAATATTTTTTAATATACTTTATTGGATTCTTGCTTCTGTTGGCGCATTTCTAATCCTCGAAGGAACAAACGCAATAACAATGTGGGGAGTATTGCTTTTGCTTCTTGCAGTAAGGCTTATAACATATATAGAACAAAAAGAGAAAGAAGGTGAAAAATGAATAGTGTTTTTTGGGAAAAAGTTGGTTTATTGTTATTTATACTTGCTACTATTGGCTGGTTTACAGATTTTTCGGTTTTAAATTTAAGGTGGGCTTATTTGCCAATGATAGCAATAGGTGTATTGCTATATATAGCTCCCGCTGAATATTACGCATTAAAAGGAAAAAAAGGAAATGAAAAATAGTATTAAAATATTTCTAATCATAAAATGTAAGGAGGAATTCAAGTAATGAAAAAATTTTTAATAATTGGTTCAATGGTTGTTTTTGCTTTATTAGCTTTTATAGTTGGTAAAGTGAACATAGCGAGAGCCGATGGTGTCGTTGAATGGGATGGCAATGGTGCTGAAAATTTGCCCTGCGAATTTGGAGGACTTTGGATATTAGCACCCGCACCAGATGTTACCAGCGCTACTCTTACTGTAAACGGTCATGATTATGGTATGACAAAATATGGTAACAACTGGAAAGCAGAAAGTGACGGATATTTAGATGACAGTTTAGTTGCTTATGTTACTTATACAGGTGACGCAACCGATGCGCATTTACAATTAAGTCATTGTATAGAAGGCGATTCTACACCAACACCTTGCCCTACTAATACACCAACAGCAACACCCGAAGATACACCTACTATGACACCAACGGAAAAGCCTACCGATACACCAACAGCAACACCCACGTCTACAGAGGGACCAAGTCCTACACCAACAGATACACCTACAGCAACAGCTACTGCTACAGAGGGACCAAGTCCTACACCAACTATGACAACTCCCCCTACTATGCCACCAACACCAACATCAACAGATGGACCAACTGAAACACCTAAACCTCCGGTAGCAGCAGTTGCGCTTCCTATAAAGAATATTGACTATCCGAGTAAAATTGTGGGTACAATGCATGTCAATAATAATTCCTATGTGATTTATTTTGGAGTTAATGCACAGGACGGTACACTTTTACTTCCAACTAAAATAAAAGGTGGCGCACTTTATAACAATCAAATTTGGTTACATCGTGCTTGGAACAGTGGTTGGTTTAATCTAAAAGTCGGAGATACTTTAAGCATAACATTTGTTGATGGAAAAAGCGAACTTTACAAAGTTACAGATAGTTCCTATGAAGCCTATGGCAAATACTTCAACGACGGTAAGTTGCATATTATAACTTGTTATGGCTTAACCACTTGGGAAGGTGTAGAAGTGTTTGACTTGGAGCTAATGTGGAGAGAAAGGAGTAAAGAATAATGAGAGGTGATACTGATGGTGGTTTAACCTGTGTTATATATGTAATCATATATACGATAATGGGAATTATTGCAGCAGTATGTGCAAATTATTTGATTGGAGTTTTCTTCCATGATAATATTTCATTCTTTTGGGACTTCATTATAGGTTTTGTAGGAAGTCCAGTTATAATTCCTCTGGCTATAATTGTTTGGATATTAAAAATAACCGGAGTAATATAAATGCAATATACTAAATCAAAAAATATTCCCAAGATAATTGTATATATTTTTGTAATATTAATATTACTTTCTTTTGCAACATTTGCAATATATACAGTAATAGATACCTTTATTTAGAATACGGGCGGCGACGTGGTGTGAACACGTATCCGAAAATGTGAAAACTTCTGCCGATACTAAGATGCTGATGCTATAGCTTGGCTTCATAAGGAACGACTACAGGAGTGTCGTAATCAGGTTCGAATCCTGACCACCTACTAAAGATAGAGTGAAACCGGAGATTGATAATTGATTAAAATAAAAAAAATACGGTTAGCTACAATTTTATTTGTATGTTTTGAAATGCTGGATGTGATAACAACCTTTATGGGTTTAAAAATTGGTTTAGTAGAGGGCAATCCCCTTTTATTAAACATCGGTTGGGGTTGGTTGCTTTTTTTAAAAACTTTGGTAATTTTAGTAGGGATATTGATTTTAGAGAAAATAAAATTGTTATGGTTCGATATATTTATACTGGTAATAGTAATTCCTCCTGTAATATGGAATGTTATACAAATATCATTGCTAATCATTAAACTTAACTCTTGACAAAACAAAGAAAGTATGATATAATAAAAACATGACACGAATATTTACCGATGGTTGTGAAACTGGATGCACGAATGATTTTTGGAAAAAGATTTCAGCCAAGACATCTAATAAAAATCCTGTTGCTGGTAGTTTTTTCTTTGATAATTATAAATTAATTAAACTGACAATAAAAAATGGTGACATACTTTTAGAAACAGATATTGCTTACTATTTAGCTCACAGTGATTTAATAAATAAAAGATGCACTATATTAATTTTAGCAGAATGTTCCTATTGTCATCATTCAACTGAAATCGGAAAATTTTGTGAATATTGCGGCGCACCAATGATTTAAAGGAGAGAAAAATGAAAGGTGTAAAAAATTTCTTTATATATTTTTTAGCAACATTAATACTCATAGGTGTTGGTTATGCCTTTGGCTCATTGATTTTTTATTTATTTGACCAATCTTGGGGTTTAATAGGAATTGCAATTGTGTTTGCTGTTATAATTGGTCTTATAGGAGTTATTAAAGAAGATTAGGAGAGATAAAATGGAAAAAACAAAGAAAAAAGAATATGCTTTATTTGTGTTGATTGTTGTAATAGCGGTGATTGTAATTTATTTGATGAGTTCATGCGTACCTTCGGAAGATATTAATACAACATCTTCTGTTTCTGCAAATACAGTTTTGGTAGAAAAATTAGTAAGCAATATGAGTTATAGTTTAAATTATGTAGAAGATAAAGCTCGTGATGTTGGTTGTTATGTGTATGATGGTGTTGACTCAGGTGGTATCTATTGTTTTAAGTTAGACCAATAAAAAATTTAATTCAAACGAAGATAAAAAGGATAAAAGGATAAATAAAATGAAAATAACATATTTGTTTGCTTTGCTAGTTGTTGGACTTCTTCTCTCAGGTTGTTACATAAACGAAGAGGTTGATGCTAATGAGATTGGTGTTAAAATGAACGCTGGTAGAATTGAAGCGTGTGTTGGTCCCGGTGTTCATACAGCATGGGGTTGGTTTGATGATTTAAAACAGATATCATCTGCTACTGTAAAAGTAAATGTTGGTGACCCCGAGGTGGCTACACAAGACAATCAATTAGTAGGTGTAGAAATTACTATTCAAGCTAGACGTATGACCGATTGTGATTCTGCACGTAACATCTTAACAAACTGGAATGCATTAGTGGATGACCAAGCATTAGTTGATACTATAGATGCTACTGCAAGAGAAGGTATTAAAGTTGGAACACGCTCCTTTACATTAACCCAATTGTTAGATGATAGAAATAGTTTAGCCCAAAAAATAGAAGAATCGTTGGTTGGTGATGCTAATTTATATTCTGTTATGATAGTAAATGTAATTGTAAACAATATTGCTATTGACCCATCTTACGCAGAACAATTGAAAGAAAAAGCCCTACTTACTGCTCAAATTGAAACTGAGTTACGTAGACAAGACCTTATCAAACAAACAGCATCTAATAATATTTTGGAACAGGAAAGGCGTACCGCTGTTCTTCAAGAACAGGTAAAAGCAGAACAAGCACAAACCAATGTTCAGATGGAAATCGCTAATCGTGCTGGTAAAATGATTGCTGCTGAAAATCAAGTCTATATTACAAACTCATATGCATTTGACCTAGAAAAGCTACGCCTTATGAAAGAAATCTTGGGTGATAAAAGTACATTCTACTTTATTCCAGAAGGTACAGATATTACTATGCTATGGAATCCTAGTTCGGTTGTACCTGTTCCATCTGAACCTAAATAGGATATCGAAATGATTGCCGTAACTTTTTTAATTAGAATAGCACGATTTTTGCTTGCGGTAATCATCATTGGTGGAGGAGTAGCGGTAGTATGGTTTGTGTTACTCTACTCCTTTAAACTAATGATTGATGGAATAGAATACAGTAATAAACAATTTTTTATATGGTTGAAAGAGAAATTTCCATTCAAGCAAATTATTAAACGCAGAATTAGAAAAAAGATTGTTTCTGATTAAAAAGAGGATAATATGGAAATTAAAGAACTGATTAATTTATTCAGAGAAGCAAGCATTAAGAATTCTTGGGGAATCAATTCATATATTCATATATTGGACGATGGAAGTGGAGAAGTGGTTTCCGAAGATGAAGAGTATGATAGTGATTTAATATTTGAATTTTTTTCACTAGAAGACCTAATCCAAAAATTAGAAAAGAGTAAAAAATGACACACGTTTGGGATTTTATAGATGAATTTGCTAGTGCTTTGGAAGAGCAACTTCGAAATGATGAATTGCGTTGGGGAAATACTTGGTTAGAACGAACACGAGAAGGACAGGAAGAAAGAACTATTACTAGATTTAATGATTATTTTGACCAATATAAAGAAACGGGTGCACCGTTACCTTGGTTAAAAATTGCGGGGGGTGCGTTGATTTGCTGGTTGAGAGAAACTCATCCTGAAATGTGGAAAAAGTAATGGTTGAACCTTTTGAATCTGAATTACTTTTAATCAAAAATCCGATAATCAAAGATATTGCTGAACAAGGAATAAAGCTTTTACCAGAATATTTTTATAAAGTACCCGCATCTTCAACTGGAAAATATCATCCGGATTATGCGCTTGGTGATGGTGGTCTTTACAGGCATGTTAGGGCATCTATCGGAATTGCGGTAGACCTGTTTAGAATTAAAAAATTTGCCCAAGACGAACAGGATATAATTGTAACATCCCTCATGCTCCACGATGGCTGGAAACAAGGTTTAAATGGTACGGGAAATAGCATCCATACACATCCAATTGTAGCGGCAGAAGTATTATGGCAAGAAGTAAAAACCGATAGCGACGATGCAAGACAGTTTCTAAGCTTTATTTGCGGAAATATTTCGACTCATATGGGACAATGGACTACAAGTAAGTGGGATAAAACTGTTTTACCTGAACCGATAACCGAAATGCAGGACTTTGTACATGAATGTGATTATCTTGCTAGCAGAAAAGATTTAACATTTGACTTTAATATAAGGGTATAAAGGTGAAAAATGAACGAATTGCGTGAATGTCCGTTTTGTGAGAGCGAAGATGTAAAACTTTTCTTTTGGGATAATGCACAAGTTTGGAAATTAGAATGTTCTGTATGTCATGTAACATATACTCATGTAGATAAAGAGAGAATAATAAAATTCTGGAATAACCGTTCCAAGGAAAGTGCCTTGTTAAATAAATTGGATACATGGAAAAAAGAATACGATAACTTACAATACAAGTTGGAAACAGTAAATTATCAAACAACACATTGGCACAAAAAGCATGATGATATGGAAGAAGAGCATAACGCCTTACAAAAAAAGATAATCATGTCGGGAGAAGATTTACAGATAGCTAAAACTTCTTTAATTGATTTACAAAACAAATATAATATTAAAGAGAACCAAGTAAACAAATTAAAAGAGGATATACAGGCACGTAAGGTGTCTTATACCGATATGCAAAATAAACAGAAGACACTACAAACCGAAGTAAAATTATTAAAAAAAGAACTGCAAACAGTTGGGGCTTCTTACGCTCGTGCACAAAATAAACGTGATGCGGCACAAAAAGCACTTTATGGTACTTTGGAAAAAGAGAATAACGCTTTACAAAATAAAGTAAACATGTTAAGAGAGGATATACAGGCAATTACAGTCTCTTTTAATAATACAGAAAAAAATCGTGACGCTTTGCAAGTCGAAGTGGATATGTTAAAAAAGGATATGCAAACAACAAGAAGTTCTTATATTGATATGCAAAATAAATATGATGCTTTACAAAAATTATTTGATGAAAAAATAAAGCTGGCAAATCAAGAAAGTATTGCTCTAAAAACTAAGATAAACGATGAGCAAAAAGCACACCAATATTACATGGATTCTATGCAAACCCGTCTCAATATTGCGGAAGAAGCATTACGCAACGTCATGTCTTATAATGCAAAACTAGGCGCTAACAAGCTAGAAGAGTATAAAATTGCACATGATGCGTTGGAGAAGATAACGAAGGAGTAAGTAATGGCTAAGAATTTTTTTAATATGCCAGCCGGAAAAGAAATGGATATTTTAATTGGTGAAAGTGTAATGGGGTGGCATTTGATACCCGATGAATACATCGATGATGAGTTTGAAGGCATAAAGCATTGGGCGCAGATGTGGCTTGATAAGGATAATAGGTTAATGTGCAATAGTTTTCAGCCGAGCACTAATATTTCAGATGCATGGGAAGTGGTTAGGAAGATGCGAAACGAAAGATATTGGTTCTATTCTGGTGCATTGTCGTCATATTGTTTTGTGTCTTTTGAGAATATAGAAGATAGAATTACTTATACTTCTAGGGCTAAAATAGATGAAATCCCTCTTGCTATTTGTAGAGCGGCACTATTGAAAACAGAAAATAAAAAATGAAAGGAGTAAATTAAATTGGATGCTACTGTAATTGCTTTGATTTCAACATTGGTTGTTTCTATAATAGGGAATGTTGCTGCATGGTGGCAATTAGCTAATCAAGCTAAAAAAGATAAGATTCAAGCAGGACTTGATGACCAAAGGTTAAGAATGGAAAAAGATAAAGCCGAAGCCGATAAGGAAGCGGCAGATATAGCAGCTTCATTAACTGTAGCAGAATCTTTAAGGGTAGAGATTGAGAGGTTGCAAAAAAGAGGGCTTGAACTTGAAAATACGGTTATTGCCAAAACAACTGAGATTGGCGAATTAAAACTGGCGGCTATTGATAAAGAAGCCGAATTGAGAACAATGAAATATCAAATGCAAAATTTGCAAATGAAATATGATTCTATGATTGATATCGGTAGTGTTAATAAGAAAAAAGTACCTGCTACAAAGAAAATTATACCGTCAAAGATGAAACCCGAGGTTTTAGTTGAAGATAAAACCCTTTCTTGGAATATGGACCTTGTTCCAGCGGAAGAATTTTCTTCAGATATATTACAATTGGCAATGGATGCAGATGAAGCCAAGAAAACATTAATTTCTAGGGATATGGATATGGAGATAGAAGAATTAAGAAATAATTCTATTAGTAAGGAATTATTAAGTGATGAGGCAAGTAGACTAACTGCTGAATGAAATAACAATATTATCCGATTAAAAATATTGGCTCTTGACAAATTTGAGATTATATGATATAATAAGAATAAGAAGAGAACTTATGAAAAAGTGGACTAAGTTTGAAAAAATCTGGTTAGCAACATTTCTGTTGATGGTAGTTGGTTCAACCATTTATTTTTCAGTTACTGGTACGGATTATTCAAGCTGGCATAGTATATTATTAAATTGGATAATTGCACCTGCAAGCGCAATTTCTGGAATTATGTGTGTTGTTCTAGTAGCCAAAGGCAAGCTTTCTAACTATGCTTGGGGTACAATCAACTGCATCACATATGGTTATGTTGCTTATATGAGTGGTTATTATGGCGATACAATTATTAATTTGTTTTATTTTTTGCCATTTCAACTTATCGGTTTTCTTTGGTGGAGAAAGCATTTAAGACCTTCCAGCAGGGAAGATGTTGTTATGCGCAAAATGTCATTGAAACAGATTATAATAGTAGCAATTTCGTCTATTGGTATAACGGTTCTTTTCGGTATTGCTTTGTTGAAAGTAGATAATTGGTTTGTAAATGTAATGAAGCGTAATGTTTCAATCTATGCTTATATTGAAAATGTATTTCATATTCCGTTACTTGGACCAGTGTTTGATGCTTCATCAGAGATTTTACAGTTTATTGCACAGATTCTTATGACTTTAGCTTTTGCGGAGCAATGGATACTTTGGATTTTGGTTAATGTTTTGTCGATTGTAATGTGGGCTTCTGTAATTATTGCAGAACCTACTTCAATTGCTTGGGCAGTACCTACTTTAATTATGTGGGTTGCTTACCTTATAAACAGTTTCTATGGCTATGTCATGTGGTTGAGAGGAGCAAAACAAAATGTATAAAACAGGAGTATTTGTTGGTAAGTTTTTACCTCCTCATCGTGGACATTTGAGCCAAATCATCAATTCGGCTACGCAATGTGAAACATTGTATGTAATTGTTTCTGATAATAAAAATATGACAGCTAAATTGTGTGAAGAAGCAGGTTTACCTTTAATGGATGCCAACTTACGTGTCAAATGGCTCTCACAAGAATTGCAGGGTTTTGAACATATCAATATTGTTTATCTTAATGAAAGCGATATTCCCGAGTATCCTTATGGTTGGGGATATTGGGCTGGTTATATAAAAGATGCTGTTGATAAAAAAATCGATGTATTTTTTAGCGGAGATAGCGAATATGAACGTGGCTACAAGTTTTATTTTCCAGATGCGGATTTTAAATTATTTGATTATAAGAGAGAACGTTATCCAATAAGCGCTACAATTATTCGTAAGAATCCTTTTAAATATTGGGATTATATTTTGGGTAGTGCTAGACCTTTTTTCGCTAAAAGGTTTTTAATTACTGGCACAGAGTCTTGTGGTAAAACAACCACTGCAAAATATCTCGCTAAAATTTTTTATACATCTTGGTCGGAAGAAGTTGGCAGATATTATGCTGCTAAATTTCTTGGTGGTAATGAAGCAATCTATAGTGAGCAGGATTTTGGAAGGATTGCTTATCTACAGTATGAAACAGATATGGATGCCCTACAAAGGGCAAATAAAATTGTATTCTATGATACCGATGCTGTAGTGACACAATACTATGCGGAATTATATTTGGGTAAAAAAGTTGATATGGTTGAAAGTTTTATTGACCCTTCAAGATATGATATGGTAATGATGTTTGCACCAACTGTACCTTGGGTTAATGATGGTATGCGTTTTAATGGAGAACAAGCTAGAAGAGAAGAATTAAACCAGAAACTTTTAAAGATGTACGAAGATTATGGTTTTAAAAATATAAGAGTATTTTATGGAAATTATCATGAACGTTTAGAAAATTGCATAATATTAGCAAACGAACTATTAAAAGGAAAAGTTTATGATTAATGGAAACAGAATGAAATCTAATAGAGGAAGAAGTCCGAGAGATTTATATATTACTCCTGATGAGTTGGCTTATGATGCAACTATACAGCTTGATTTAGATGAGTTTCCTCACAGACATTTTTCCTATGGATTAGACACTGGTTGCGGTACAGGAGTATGGGGAAAAGCCATGTCTAGATTGCAATTTGTTTTGCTTGAAGGAATAGATATAGAACCAAATATAACTGATAATCTTCCTTATTATCAACGAATATATAATGGTGATTTTTTAGAGTTTGATAATCCCTATAAATATGATATAATCTTTGGTAATCCGCCTTATTCTTTGGCACAAGCATTTATAGAAAAGGCACTACATGATGTGAGTAAGGAAGGATATGTTTATTTTCTACTAAGACTATCGTTTCTTGAAGGGATAGGGAGAGGAAAGGGATTTTTTCAATTTTATCCACCCAAGAGAGTATATGTAAGTTCTAGAAGACCGTCTTTTTTCTCTACCAAAGGAAAACACACCACAGATACTTTGGCTTATGCTATGTTTTTATGGCAAAAAGATTATCGAGAAAAAACAGAATTAGCATTTTTAGATTGGGAATATAAAAAATAATTTTTAATAGGAAAATAGATATGAACACAAATCTAAAATTTACAGACAAAGATGTATCTGAATTAAGATATCTATTACACAATGCACCTATTGATATTTCTCATAGAAATAAAAAAATAATTCCTATGAATGGGTATTGGTATACATCAATTGATGAAAAAATAACACTTAATACATTTGAAAATTTTCATGATGCTGTTTGTTGGCTTTTAAACCCTTTTTGGGAAGAAGTTAATGGACACCCATATGAATAGTATTAAATCTGGATGTTATGAGTAATTTAGAATTATTAATCAAACAATGTAGAAAAATTTGGCAGGAAATGAAAGTACCATTAAAGTTAAGGGATGAAATGATAGATACTCTTGTAGTTATTAATCAAAACGAAAGTACTAATTTATATACAACAACATATGCCTATGATAAGATAACAAAAGAAGGTATAAAACAAGCCACGCTAGATTATATTTCAAAAAGAGAAAAAGGATGGAATATACTCGAAAAGGTAAAATAGATGAGTAAATTGGAACTGTTTATTAAAAGATGTAGAGGAATTTGGGAAGCATTATATGTAGAACCTGCAATGATGGACGCTATGATTGACACTTTTGTAAAACCTGATTTTGATTTAGATAAAGTTACAGATGAAGATATTAAATTATCTACACAAACCTATATAAATAATATCATATATAATAAACCAAAGGAGAAAAATGACACAAAAGAATAACCCCGAAGGAAGAAGTTTTGTAACAAAACTGATTATAGCTATATGCATTGTGGTTGTTGTTGGTGCATTACTAGCGGGGGCTATATCATTATACAACAGTAATTTTGTTAGTGCAGAGAGAGTTTATAAAATCGAAAATGTTTTTGTGGATATAAATGGTGACGGTCTGCAAGATTATGTCCGTTATGCAGAAGTGGTCATAAATAAAGGTGATTTTACAGT
>WSSedA2C3DRAFT_1000053_pt1 | contig 15103 bp, 35 predicted proteins | sample WetSurSA2Cattail_FD_9486 | JGI IMG/M metagenome (IMG submission 9486) | reverse complement strand
CCCAACAGAAAGAGAAAAAAGAAAGGTTAAAGTTCCCCCCCACAATGAGGACAAATATTTTTTGCCTCTGCCTTGACAGCATGAGGATACTCTGTGGGATTTACGTCAGCAGGATGATACACGAAAACGAGTTCACCACAATCTGTGGGAATTGCAAACGCCACCTGAGTTCTTGCATAATTTCCCAACAGACCTCTACCGAGAAATCCTTTGATAATTTCCCTGACTTCCCTTTTGTCATAAGGAAATTCAGGATTATCAGCCTTGAGTTCCTGTGCAATCTCATAAGCAGTAAAAAGTGCATTACCCTCTACTGCCTTCCCTACCTTTGTTGCTACTTCTGCATACGCTTTTACCTCTGCCATGTTGCCTCCTTTGTTTGTTTGATACTATTATCTTACCAGAACCAAAACACGTTTGTCAAGTAATTTTTTATGCAAAAACCTCATTCCATACAATTATTTTCTTTTCTTTGTTCTCTGCCTGAAACCTGTCTTTTATCATTGGATATGGATATTTTACTATTCTATAGGTGTGTTGTTCGTCATCCTGAAAAGAAAAAATTGTTTTGGTTTTTATCAGTTTCTTGACTTTCTTTTCAAATTGAAAATCGTCTATCAAGAAATTAATAAATATATCACCATCAGTATCAAAAGGTTTTTCAAAGTGTTCTGATTTCCACTGTGGTAAAGTTTTGCAATAGTCATAAAAGTTTTTTTCCTCTGTTTTGTCTTTGAAATCAATTTGTAAACAACCTCCCCAACTATCATCAAATACAGTGGCTATTGGTTTGTTGTTTTTTAACAGAGTACATGACCATGCAACTTCTGCCTCTGTGTGTCCTCTCATTTCTTTGTAGTCTTTTACACTGTAACCATTCTTTTCATATCTTGGGTATTTAAACATGTTCTCTCCTTTCTTTATGATACTTTATAATACCAGAAAAGATTGTGGTTTGTCAAGTATTAATTTATAAAAGTTAATTTACTTTTCTCACAAGCAAAAGATTGATCCACAACAATAACCATTGGTGTTTTTGGTTCTCCTGTATAAATGATAGGATAAAGATTCCCCCGTACTGCTTTCTTGACAGCGATACCAAGAGCCTCAATGGGTGTTCTTGCTTTAACACCTACCAAGATAGGACTGATACCCACATCACTTTCTGTGTCCCAAGCCAGAACTACAGCAAAATCTACAATAGGTTTATTGGTTTTCATTATTCTACTTCCCCCTCTTCCCAAGCGTATTCATAATCACTACTCTCATTTTCCTCTCTCCACTTTACAAAATCCTCAACAGAGTTCAAGGGTGTTTCTGTTTCCTCAGAGAGATACGCAAGAGCCTTTTGCTCTGCTGTTTTATCTTTATCAGAGACAAAAACCCTGACAGAGTTGACAATACCTTGATAAATGTCTATCACTACATCAACCTTTGTTCCTTTAACTTTTGCCATATTCTTTCCTTTCTAAAATTAATCTATATTTGTGTTGTTTTTTAAACGTTGATGAGGCTGGATTTTTATAGGAGTTCCTTACCTCATCAACGCCCTTCCGTATTATTACTATAACCTTTTTACAACCTTTTTGTCAAGTGTTTTCTTTGGAAATTTCTTTTTAATTGTTGGTTTGAGAAGATGATTATACTTTTCATAAGGTAAATCATCAACAGAGAGCATCACATCTTGTCTTGTCGGTAGTTCATAAAACGGATTTCCCTCATTGATACATATTCTAAGATCACCACTCTCAGAGGGCATATATACATCGTAAAAATCAAACTCATTTTCTGGTGTGTCCTGATCATAACAACCGTACACATCAAAAGGTATACCTTTGATAAAGTAAGTTGCTACAAGTTCGTTTCCGTCTTTCATAGATTCTCTCCTTTTTCTTTTATAATACCAGAAAAGTTATTAGTTTGTCAAGACTTTTATTCTGGTGTCCCCATTACCATCCCATTCAAAAGGTATAGAGAGTTCTTTAAACGTATCACAAATAATCTTGCCGACTTCTACTGTAGAAAGACCAACAACACCACATTTCTGTGTGTCTACATCACCATAAGCAAGATAGAGAGTTCCATCCTCTCTAAAGGATTGTTCATCCTGTTTATGCCAGTATACAACACCCTTTATCTTTTTTCTTTTGCTCTCAGGAAGTTCTTCAAGATATCCTGCAATAGCGTAACCCGCACAGTTCTGACAACAGGAAAAATTTGCTCTTGCAATCAATCCTTTCTTTCTCAATAGCTTAAAAGCTTCGATAACCTTTTTTCTCACAGCCGTTACATCTATTTCTTTTCTAAATCTCATAAATCCCCTTTCTTTACAGAGAGTATAGAGAGAGGGGGTTGCCCCCCTCTACCTTAAACTATTAAAGCAACGTCACGAACATTACCTAAATCAGGTAATGCTTTTAGAGAAACTTTTGTCAACCATGCTTTGAAATCATCCCCATATTTAGCATAGTTTTCTCTTGTTGACCCTATGTGCCATTCATAAGGCGTAGTAGATTCACCAAATTCTTTGGGTGAAACGCCAAAACCTTCATCATAAAGACTTGTGCATTTCCAATTGTACAATGTGAAGATGACGTTCGGTTTTCCTACAGCCTGAAAAGTCCATTCATGAGAAACCTTGTAACCATCACCTTCCTCTGATTCCCCAAACAATTTGATAACATCTGCGGGAGATGCTGTGGCATATCCTTGTAAGGAAGTTCCACTTGCATTTGATTTGTTGTTTACTTTAAAATCCATGTTCTCTCCTTTCTTGATTTGATATACTATTATAACCTAATTTTTGTGCATTTGTCAAGTAAAAATTAACCCCTGATTTCCTGAACATCCCTTGTCAGTATGAGTTCAATCTCATCTTTCTTGTATGTTCTTTTTGCTTGTTTGATAAAATTCTTGATTGCTTCCCTTTCGTCTGAGCCTGTAGCCCAAACGTGATTTCCTGTTTTTCTTTCCTCACTTACCATATCGATACAGACTTCTTCAGGAACATAACAACCATCTTTTACATATGATGGTATGGGTGTGATTTCTGCTACAATTTTTATTGAGTTCATTATACCCCCTTTAAAGTTTCTAATGGTACAACCTGACAAAACTGATCTTGCGGATCAAACTTTACAAGATATGGTACTGCTGTATGTGATGGATCTTTTAATGACGGATCATTATTAAACCACACCTTGCCATTATACTGAGGATCTGTACACTGAGTCATTTGTATACAGTTCCTTCCCCCATCCTTCCCTAAATTAAATCCGATTGCGTATTCCATGTTCTCTCCTTTCTTGATTTGATACTTTATAATACCAGAACAGTTAAACCTTTGTCAAGTCTTTTTTTGCAAGTTTGCGTGTGCTTTTATTGGCAAGACGTTTGCCATAAGGTTTTAAATGTTTTGCCCATTCTTGTGCTTTTTTGGATACAGCGTATGTTTTTTTCATAATGATTTACTATACCAGAAAACAAACACCTTTGTCAAGAATTTATTAAAAGATTTGCTTTGTTTGCAAAATATTTTTCAAGTTTATAAAACCAATATGTATTGTTTGCAAAGGTAACAACAAAACAAATTAACAATAGGGTAAGACCATCTACCCTTCTGGTTATTAAAGCAGTTAAGGAACACAAACAAAGTATTGCATTTGCTATCCATAGAACAAAAAATTTTTGTGAATATTGTTTATTTGTCATGGTTTCCTTTCAATAGAGAGAGTGCAGAGAGAGGGGTACACAAGGCACACCCTCTCTCTATCGCACAGAGTTATTAAGCGGTTGCTTCAGCTTTCTTTGCTTTCTTTCTTGCCTGTTCCCCTGCCTTGCTGTGATAAGGAACACCTGCTACAGCATTGACATTGGAATAAAAGAGATTGAAAGCAACTGCTCCGCCTGTACCTTTGAGATAATTCTTGATTTCATCCCTTTTTGGATGACCTGTCTCGGCTCTTGCTGTCTTGCCAGCCTTTGAGAAGTTGATTTTGAAAGCGTGTGCTGTTTTGGGATGAACTTCCAAAACCAACGCTACCTGAGAGGAACTGTAGCCCCTGTTAAACAGAGACCTTGCGATTTCAGACCTCTTTACTCCTTTGCCTGTCTGTTCGGTGAGAAACTTCTTGATATACTCTCTTGCATCTGCCATTGTTTTACTACCTCCTTTTTTTAACTTATAATTTAGTTTACCAGAACCACTGCTGGTTTGTCAAGTCTTTTTTTTACCTATCAATTAAAGATTCATTCAAAATGAAATTATCCTTTACTTTTAAACAACTTAACTCAGAAATAATTTCCTGAGCTGGTGTTGTTTTGTGTGAAGAAAAGATGTTCCTTCTTGTTATCCTTTGCATTACCATTTTGTAATTGTGTAGAGTAAACACTTTTTCAGCAAAGGAGTTCCACAGTTCAATACCATCTTCCTGTTTGACATCATAGCCTATCATTTTGCTGAACACTTTTAATGAATAGGTAAAGGTATCCTCTGCATACTTTCTTTCTATTCCTTTTACAGTCCACCCCTTTGTTACCAAAAGAAGTGCTGTATCCCATTCATCAAGTTCAATACCTTTAGGCATATTACCCCCTTAATTCCATTCCGTATTTTTTTCCCTCTTTTGCAAGACCATCCCGATTTACAAATTTGAACCATTCAAGACATTCTTTTGCAAGATTGTCAACCCCTCTCCAATCACCTGTGAGAGATCCGAGAGTCCTACACCCCGAAGAAATGTTTCTTGCATCCTTGAAATAATACCTGATAATCTCTGCAACCGTTATCTTGTTGTTAAGTGAGTTGTCAAGAACATCCTGACACTTGATGGTAATGAATGTCCTTCCTGCTGAGATTATGTACTGCGGTATCTCCCCATTGTAAAACTCATCTAACTTCTCATTGAAATCTGTTTTGTTCATTGTTCTCTCCTTTCTTGATTTGATACTTTATTATGCCAGAAACTAAGCTGGTTTGTCAAGTAAATTATTCAAAACCTTCCCAACCTATTTTTATTCCTTTGCTGTTTTTTCCTGTGCTTACTATTTCTTTACCACCACATTTGCGTTTACCCCTAAGTTTACAAGACATACATTTTTGTGTTCCAAACATTTGAACAGACCAACACTCTTCCGTTAAGTTACCTTGAATAATCGTTTTTATTTCCATGTTTTTATTATGCCAGAATCAAAATAGGTTTGTCAAGTAAAAAATAGATTTATTTTTGTAGGCTAAAAAAGGAAAAGGCAAAGCATGACATCAGCCACACTTTGCCTCCCCAATACATATGACTCCCTACATGGGAGATTTTATTATGGGCGACTTTAGGGTTTCGATCCTGTGCCTCTGGCTGTTACCCCTCAGAATATTATAATCACAGAACTCTCATTCTCACACAGGAAGTCAGCCACAGAGAGTTCCGCTCCACCCTTCCAAGCTATAGTATACCACAATTAAAACTGTTTGTCAAGAACTTTTTGTGTTACCCTACCAGAATTTTTAAAAAGAGTATTAAGTGCCTCAGTGTGTGTTCCATCCATTGATAAATAATAACTCTTGAACTTAACTCTGGTGGGTGTTTCTTTGATAACTTCCACTACATCTGCCTGTGATACTTTTAGTAATCTTTGTTCTGTCATCCCTATCTCCTTTTTACAATAGGTTAGATTAGATACCAGAAATTACTAATAGTATACACTAATTTTTAATTCTTGTCTACTCTTTTTTATTTCTTTCCTTTCTCATCTGTTTTAAATCATAAAGTGCATCAGAGAGTCCATTCCGAGAGAGTGACCAAAGTCCTTGAGAGTCCAAGAGTCTACAGTTACTAAAACCTATCTCAATATACTTTGTTTCAGGCAACCCTCTTAAATAAAAACCATCCTGAAATTCTACAGTTGCACCTTTTTTCAAGAGTGTCAATAGAGAGGGGTTCATTATGGTTGTTCCTCCTCTTCTATTTCTTCACTCAATTCTTTTAGAGTGACAGGTTTGTGCTTTAATATGGCGTTGACCACAGAGACAGGAAGTAATATGTCGGGTGATTCCCCCCTTGTCCATGTCTGTTCCATATATTCTGCTACTTCATTATCAGAGAATTCAGCAAGAGTCAAACTATCTTCTGTGAGTTCCCCATCATCCCTTTCACCTGAAATTATTATATACTTTTCTTTTGCCATGTTATCCTTTCTTACCAAGAGTTTCACCAGAGAGTGAATATCTCAAGGATTTTTTTGGAAATAATACGTTAAGAGCCAACTCCATACCAACCAAGATACCTTGATCGTATGCAACCATTGTCCCATCCTCTATATCTACGTTAAGATACGCTTTCATATCACAAGCGTATTGTTCAGCTAATTCAGGTGTAGAGAATTTCACTTGTTCAATATTGTTTTTGACATATTGTTCTTTTGCAATTTTGATTAACTTTTTTGCATCTTTCCTATCCATTATACCCCCTGCAAAATTCAAGATGTGTGTTTTTGTAAACAAGTCCATATCCCGCATGATTTTTACTGTTAGCCCAAATCTCAAACTTACCATCCTCATCAGCTAAGAGATGTTCCCCATTGCCAAGACATTTGATATAACGATAACCAGCTTGTTTGAATGTTTCTTTTTTTGTCATGTTTCCCTCCATGATTAAAGTATACCAAAATTACTTTATATTTGTCAAGTAAAAAATGAGGAAACTTCTCCTCATTTCACATCTGTTACAAATTCTTTCTTGTCGTTCATCGAGATTGTCATAACCAAGATATTGTCATTAGCTCTGACAACCCCAACCTTTCTGGCTTTACCAATTCGTAAATATGCCTTTGCTTCCTCTAACGCACCACCTTTCGTAATGTAGCGTTGTCCTCTTAACCTCTCATCGAGTTTCAAATAAAAACCAACCACCCTACTCATCTTGTACCCCCTTTTTCACAATAGGTTAGCCACCCCTATTTCCTTTGTATTTTTCTGAGTAATCATTTGTTACTACTACACCACCCTTACATACAAACTTACCTTTAAAACCTGCACCCATCTCAAAATATGCAAGAGAGAATTTGAGAGAGGGGAATAATTCACTCATTCTCTGAATGACTGGTAGAGCTGGTGACCATGCAGTTCTCATAGAGTAAAAAACATATCCTGTGGACTCTTTTTTGATTTGTGTATCAAAGATTCCCCACTTCGTACCCCAATGTTTGCAACACCACTCATAACCACCAGAGTTAAAACCATCTTTAACTTTCCATGCTTCATCCTGTGATATTTTACCTGCCTCTGCTAATTCTCTGGTTTCCCTTGCTTTGGCATCAAGTTCCTTGTATTCCAGAGGATAAGGAATAAACCGATCAGCACTCAATAGGTTATCACCTTCCTTTGCAAATTCTTTGAACCTGATTATTTCAATACTGTTACCTTTTATTACAAGATCCGCTTCGCAATAATTTGGCATTTATACCCCCTATTTTATTAATTTATAACAGAGTATCGCTATCTTGTTGACAGGTAGAGAGAGAAGTTTTGCCCTGTGTTCCTCATTGAGAGCATCATGTACTTTAACAATTACAGAAGCAGAAAATAAATCTACTTTCTGTCCTCCTACAGTTTCGTATTGCCCCCTTTCAACAATTCTGCGAAAGGCGTTTATTTTTTGTTCTGCTGTTAGTTCTGCCTTTACTTTTGCCATTTTCCCCTCTTAATTTGGTTTGGTTTCTAAAACGTCTACGATTTCTGTATCCTCTATAACCTGATTATTACCATCAAGATATGAAACGTCATAGTCTGCTTCGTTGAGTATTTCATCGGGATCATAACCATCCTGTGTCGTTACCTTTATAACCACATACCTTGTTGCCATTATGCACCCTCCCCTTCTATCAACAAAGATGTCGTTACATTCCACTTTACCTTGCTTTCCTTTTCCTCAACCTGACAAGTCTTTTGATTAATTTTCCTGAGTGTTCCCACAACCTTTCCTGTGGGTCTTCTCCTTGTGAGAAAGTGTACAGTTTGACCAATGTAAAAGTCTCTGCCTAATCTTCCCAAAAGTCTTTTGTTGTGTTCCCTCAGAATATCCCATACCTCATGTACTTCTTTCACTGAGTCAAGTTTGTTGATTTCTTGTAGCAACGTTTCAGATATCATTTTTGTTCTCTCCTTTCTTGATTATGCTCTATTATAAACTAATTTTTGTAACTCTGTCAAGTAATTTTTTAACCAAAACGCTTTATTAACTGTTCTGTGTAAAGGAAACACAGGAAGAGGTGCTTTTACCTTGACAGCAAATTTTTTAAGTAGTTTCATTTTACCTCCTTTCTTACAATAGGTTATTCTGGTACTCTGAGATCTATCAGTACATAATCATAATCATACCCCGTAAAATAATATTGACCAAAACTATTTTCATACTGTCTAACAGGAACTTGTTTAATACAGGCGTTATACCCCTTCATTTTCTTCCTGATAGCATTTGTTATTTTTCTAAGACCTATCCCTTTTGGCATCCTGCCATTGGACATTGTAAGATAAACAAATATATTGAAACCACCATAATTGTCCCAATCATCCACTATGCTTGTTGAAACACCATTGATATTAAGTAAACTACCAGCAAACTTTCTTGCTTCCTCTATTTGTAATTCTGTGGTCATTTCTTTATCCCCGTATTCTTAAATGGTTTGCTGAATTTCCACGTCATCGCTTTCCATGCAATAGAGTTGTAAAAAAACAACCCCAAAAAATAAATGTAACAGAGAGAGATTGCATCAAATGGGTGTTTTACCAAGAGAACAAGTGCTAAAATGGAAGCTATAATATTTGCTATACTTAAAGATCCCATTATATGAGATTCTCCTTTATGTAAAGCAATGGCTTTATAATGGATGTCTTCTTGAGATAATCCAGAGGAAAATAACATACCAAGTCCTCTACGTTATTTGGATCTTCCAATAAAATCTGAAGTTCCTGTGTCGATAGAGTCCTGACTTTAATGGTGTCTTTTGTGATTGCGTCATCAACACCATCTTTGTAAACTAAAATATACTTTACCTTTCTTGACTTTGCCATTTATCCCCCCTTTAACATTATATTATGTTCAGTATCATGAAAATATAGGTGTAATTCCCTTTTTGGTATTGCTTCACTTCTCCAAAAATCCCCACACCCATTAGGACAAAATATCCCAAATTCAGTTTCCTTTTGATTTGTTACATCAGCACCACAATAAGGACAATATGTTTTCTTTACCATGTTCTATTATAAATTAATTTTTGTGGTTTTGTCAAGTAAAAAATTAATCCTTTGGAAGTTCTTTTATCTGTATATTGCCATTTTTTGTTATCGTAATATCAACAAAATCGGTTCTCTTTTGTGAGTCTTTTAAATGTTTTATTAACTCTGTAATTTTTATAATCATTTTACAATAGGTTATGTTCTTGCTGAAATTAATACTGTGTAGGAAGCATATACCCTGTTAAATTCCTCAGTAGTACCTCCATAATCAGGATGTACTTTGAAACAAAGAGATCTGAAAGCACTCTTAATCTCAGAGAGAGAAGAACCTTCAGGTATCCCCAATATCCCCCAAGGACTTGAATCAGAGAGTATAGCGTTTGCTTCATCCATCCCCATCGCCTGATCAAAAAACCTTTTCCATTGATTAGAGTTTCCCCATTCCCCTGTGTTTACTCCATAAGGTCTGTAATCCTTATCAAAGATAGAGGGGCGTTTTGGACAAGTACAGCCTATATCACTTGCCATACCATAGAGTATCCATTCTTTAGGTGCAATAACCCTACCATCAACCTTGAGTTTTTTAAGACCATGACATTTCCTGCAAAAGGTCTGTTTCATTATTTCAATCTCCTGACAGTTTTATCATAGCGTGTCATGAGTCCGAGAGTATCAAGATGTTTACAATGACCGTTCCTGATATTTCCCATACATGAGCAAGTCCAATACCCTGCTCCCCCAGCATTGTCATAACTGATAAGATACTTTCTATCAGAAGATTCAGAGTTTACCTTGAAGCGATTTAAGTACCTGTCAGTATCAGGTAACTTTTCTACAATAGCGTGATCAGGTATTGTTACTAATTGATTTCCTACTTTTGCTTTCATTGTTCTCTCCTTTCTTTAACCTTGATTCTATTATAACGTAATTTTTGTATGTTTGTCAAGTTATTTTTTTACTTTTCCCATTCAGGAAAATTGAGTTTCGCTTTTATCTCAGTACAGGATTTTTTGAATATACTATAATTGTTTGCGACCCTTCCTTTAATACCAAAATAATGCACCCATGTCTTTATGTCTACATCCTCACCAAGAAAGTTTTCCTTGAGATACTTTATAGGTACTTCAACAGAGTACCCAAGAGAGAACTCCCCCTTTTTACTAATCGGTATCTTTATATTCTCTTCCTCAGAAACAAAAACAGCATGAACCAGATCGTTTTCAGTTATTATGTAACCCTTCTTTCCTTCCACTAAAGCTAATTGAAAACTACACTCAAAACCCTCTTGAAGTGGTAAATCCTTTGTTCTTATTTGTTTTATTGTGTCCATAACCCCCCTTTCTTACAATAGGTTAAGGGATTAGGGGGCAATGCCCCCCACCCTTTTACTTCTTTGCTTTCTTTGCTTTTGTTGGTTTCCCTTCAGTTCCCGTTGCCTGTAAATCTTCTTCTGCAACAGGATTATCAAATGCCCCAAACTCTGCAAGAGCCTGTTCTAACAGAGATTCAACATTCTGAGTGGCATTTGCTTTTGGTTCTGCCTTTTGTGTGTCCTGTGTGAATGATCCTGTGTCCTGTTTCTCCAATGCTTTCTTTGCTACTGCTTCCCTGAAGGTATCTACCAGATCCCTTACAGGATTGAATGGTTTTGATGCCTTCTTGATCAAATTGTTCATTAGAGAATTGAGTTTTGCATCAGCCACAGATTCAACAATCACGTCTGCTTCTGTGTCAACTTCATCCCCCCAGAACAGTGTGCTAACTATTCCATGAGAATTTAACACAGCCACATATACATTTCTGCTGTCAAACCACCTGACTAATGCAACCTTGTTGTTGACTTCCAGAGCATTGAGTAACAGATTGTATGGTGTGGTGAAATTGGGATTGTTCCCTTCGGGTTTCAGTATGTAATGACTTCCCTTTAACCACCTGAACCCAAGAGGATCGATGATATTCACAACCTCTACAGTTGCATTTGGAATATCTGTTGGATACAGAGATGCAATTTCCTCTTTAGAAAATGGTATTGGTTTTTCCTGATCCTCAGTGAATACAATACCTTTTCCTTTTTCCTCAGATGGTACTTCGACATTACAGGTGTTACACCATGTCTTTCTGCCGAGTCTATTACCACATTTGGTGTGAAGTTCTTTGAACCTTGACTCAATCTCTTTAGAGATCTTTGTAAGTTTCACAGGAATGTTAATGAACCTGAAAGCACTTAATGTAAACTTTTGTCTTGCCATGTTCCCTCCTTTCTTTTAGCGTTAATAAATTTTATCCTTACCTTGTTACACTTTTAGTGTAACTCTTCCAATATGCTTTTGTCAAGAAAAAAATTACAGTTCCTTTTTTCTTTTTAAATTAAAACCATCCACCACCTTTAGAGCCTTGCAATTATGATCCTGAATCTCGACTGTAATGGTTGCTTTTGGTAAGGCGTATTGTATGAGATTATACATTTTGGTTCCCCTCTCATCGACTTCCTTTCTCGTACCCTCAAAGAATTCTGTATATCCCATTTCTTGACCTTCATTGAATAAAACTAAAAAGTATTTCCTTTTCATTGTATACCTCCTACTTTCAGTATACAAAAATTAATCTATATTTGTCAAGATAATTCTTTGAGGGAAGCACCCCCCAATGCTTCCCCCAGTACCAATTACGCTGCGGTTTCAAGAGGTTTACGACCCCTTGAGGATTTAGGAATATAGATCTGGTACGCTTTCTTCATTAGTTCCCGCTGTAACGCAGGTACTTTTTTCAAGGAACGCAGTACTTTCCCTATTTCCTTGAGCTTCATATCTATCAGGTCAGGTGTTGAGCTAGCCCCTTCCCGTTCTAATGTTTCCCTACGGGATCTGGCTTCTTGCTCTATTTTTAGATAGTGCTGATAGTTAGCTTTCTTCCTAACTGAAAGATTAAGCTCATCTACACCTCTATGTCTTTTGATAGCCATCTTGCGTGTACCTCCTTTTCTTGGATTTGCACAGTGGGGTAAAACCCCTACCACTTATTAATTCTTTACCACCATATATATTTTCCCACTATCTATAGCAAATGTCAAGAAAATTCGATACCAGCTAAAAAACAACCCTTACTTCAAAAAAATTGCCCAAAAAACAACTGCACCTACAATTGCCAACGTCTCTGCCATTAACACCACCTTTCTATACTTTTTACAGTATCATATTTATTTACTCCTGTCAAGAAAATTTTAAATGGAGCGGGGGGCAAAGCCCCCCAACCATCAACCAGAATTAGTTGCCCTCAAAACCTGAGTGACCAATGGGAATGATCTTGGCAACCTGTTTCTTATGTTTGATAAATTCCTGTATCTTGCTCTGTATGGCACCATACATGAGAATTCTTCTCTCATGAGAGACAACCATATGAGTGAGTATCAAGGTGAATGCATTGTAGAATGTCCACAAGTTCCTGGCTCTGTCGAGATCAGGATTCAACAAAATACCAGACTGATATTCCTCTGGTATTACCTTCCCCTGATCATCATACACAGGTACAATGTTGTTTGCGTTGTCAGGATTGTCCCAAACGGACCTGGCAGCCAACCCATACTTTTCAGGAACAACCTTTTTCTTGACTAACTCATCAATCAGAACCTTTCCCTCTTCTGTTGAGATCTCAGTGGTAGCCAACTCCCCCATCTGTTTCCTCATATCGATTTGAAAGGTCTTGATACCTTTCTCAAGTTCCTGAATTGCTTTGTCGAGTTCAAACGCTCCTGTGTGTTTGTAAAGATAAAAGAACGCGGTCTTGAACAACATCAAACCATTGGTACACACTTTCCTGATACCACCAACCTCAAAACCCGCCCTTCTTGAGAGATCGTAACTGTTGGTTAGTGTGATCCTCATGTTAACAAAATCACCAACCTTTACATCAGTTCTTGGAATCTCAATGACCTCTTTAGGAAAGTTGAAGGTATGATAGAGTCTTGCACCATTGTTGGTAAGTACTGAGTCCTCAACACTTTCAAGACCTAATGTGTTGATAACGCCCCTTGCGTTGTCTACAAGTTCCTTGTGTTCAATTATCTTGTAGTAATTCTTGTTCTTGTTGACAGTTTTGCCGTCATCATCCAACACCTTGACGTTTTCAGCACTTACGTAGCCAATTACTTCCTCAGTGTCAGTTCTGATGATACAATCCTTTTCAGTACCAAACTGTTTACCACCATACTTGGCAAACAATGGTACTCTCTCGATTGGAAAATCAAACTTCTCTTTTGCTAATTCTAATTCCTGTTCCATGTTCCCTCCTTTTGTTAGTTAATATTTGTTTCGTTACCTTATAAATGTATTATAACCTAATTTTTTGGTTCTGTCAAGTATTTTTTATGGTTTGAGATGTGCAATTGTTAATAGAGGAGCTACAGTATCAAAAGAAACCCAACAATCATCATACTGTTCCCTCTTCTTTTCCATGTCATTCCCTAATGTAATATCGTATACACAATACCAACCATCAGGTTTAGGATCATTTTCAGGATTCAATCTCTCATCAATGATTTGTTGACCTGTCATGAATCTGAGTTTCTTGGCGGTTGTGTATGTTCCACTCTGATGATCCAAACCGCTCCTTCTCCATTCATAATGTTCTATTGCTTCCTTTACAGACTTCTTGGTGAATACTTTAAACGGACATTTTGTTTTTGCCATTGTTCTCTCCTTTCTTCATATATTATAGATTAATTTTTGTTAGTTTGTCAAGTATTTTTTTATACAGTCTGGTGGTGCCCCTTGATTAATATAACGAGTCAGTATCCCTCCCCCTGAGATAGCGTACCCTTCTCTTGAATCCCCACCGTTTTGACCTCTCCCAGAACCTATTCAATACCTTCCCCTTACAGAAAGGACAACACCTTGCTCCCTCCTGTTCTTTATCCTCAACCATTGCGGGTTGTAAGGGTTGCCAGGGAAAACTGTGATCATAACATAGTATATGTCTGGATATAGGACTGTGATAACCAGAGAACTTTGCAAATAACCCCTGTTGCTGTCTTGGATCACCACCATTTAATGTTACAGGATATATCATTTTGCCCCCTTATATTGTTTGATTGCTTTGTTTATCTTAGTCCATGCTTGTACAAAAGAAGGACTTCCCTCCCCTTTAAACCTCCAACCATACCGAGCTATTACAAAACCCTCAAACTCATATGGGGGTTCTAAGGTAATAAAAGTCTTGCCTTGCATACCGAGTTCCGCCCTGTCAAATACCTTTCCCTTGTATCCCAATGACTTTAAATGTTTCATGACACCCTTGATAACAACCACATCATCACAAACATTCCAACTGTCTATCTCTTTCCCAAAGTCTACAAAGACATCTGCTATGTATCCCTCTTTTGCTATCGTTAAGGATACAGCGTGTTCTACCCCGTCCTTGTCCTCTACCTTGCATTTCCCTAATGATATGAAATCTTTCTGTTTTGCCATGTCGCCCTCCTTCATTATATTATAAATCTATTTTTGTGCTTTTGTCAAGTAAAAAATTAGGCTATTTTCTTTTCAGCAATTGCTAAAAACCTAAGACACCTTCCACATAACACCTGTCCATCTCCCATCTTTTGTCTGAATTCCCCTAAACGGACCGCTACGTATCCCCACCCCTCATACTTCTTCATACAAGCAGGTAAGTTGGTCTTTGGATTCAACAAATGCACCTTCAGTGGTCTCATGTTTCAATTATAAAGGTTTCCCACACACTTTGTCAAGTAATTTCCACAGATCACCTCCCAGATATTTTCAATAGGTTAATCTGGATCCAGAAAATAAAATTTCTCAATAGGTTAATCTGGGTCCAGCTATCTGCCCTTAGTGGTCCATTTCATGTGGGTTCTTTTGC
>WSSedA2C3DRAFT_1000051_pt1 | contig 15139 bp, 13 predicted proteins | sample WetSurSA2Cattail_FD_9486 | JGI IMG/M metagenome (IMG submission 9486) | reverse complement strand
ATAATATATATAAAAAAAAAAAAAAAAATACCGCGTTACCGCTCTTGAAGGGCCGAAACCAACATGCATTTTTTTTTAATGCTAGGTATTTTAATGAGCATGATCATCTGAATATAGAGATATTAATAAACAGAAAATATAGGCTTGAATCAAACAAATGGTTACCTCAAATATTACATATCCGGCTATAAATGCAGTAAGGTTTAGGTAGGCTAAGGTCCTTGAAAATACTGCGGCTGAACAGTAAATTCCAATTAAGCTTAGAACGATGTGTCCGGCTCTTATATTTGCTGCTAGTCGAAAAGATAGTGTTAGTGGGCGAACTAAGACTCTAGTTGTTTCAATTAATACTAAGAATGGATTTAATCAATCTGGTGCTCCGTCAGGAAGAAAATGGGCAGTAGATTTTTTAGGTCTGTGTGTAAATCTTGATACAATTAATCTAAGTCATAAGGGCAGTCCAATAATTAAGGTGAAGATTAGGTGTCTTGAGGACCTGAAAATGTATGGCACTAAACCCATCAGATTAATTATAATAATTATTACAAATAAAGAGGAAACGATAGTGGAGAAACCTTTTAGTCTTGTAGAGGTGGTACGAGTTAGTTGATTAAATATAATTGTTATTATTGGAAATTTTATTGTATTATGTCGGTTTGCTGATATCCACATAGGTGTTTGGACTGTTAGAATGATTAATAGATTAAATAGTAAAAAAATTATGTTTGAGGGAAATAGTGATCTAAATACATATGGGTCGAAAGATGAAAAAATATCTGGTATCATGCAAGACTTGGATTGTGTCCATTTAAAACTTTGAAGGTTATTAGTTTATTTAACTTAAAGTCTTAATTTTTAATAATATTATCTCATAATTTAGTGGCGGCAGGATTTATAATAAAATATATAAAATATGTTGAAGTGAATGTTTGACCAATTAAGATATATGGGTCTTCCACTGGTCGTCCACCAATTCATGTTAAGATTAATCATGATGACACAAAAAATCAAAATATGACTTGTCTAATTGGGTAGAATGATAACCTGCGTTTGTTTATAATGTGTGTGATAGGTGGAATAAATAGAACTAAGATTGCTGCAAATAGAGCCACCACCCCACCTAATTTATTTGGAATTGATCGTAAAATTGCATATATTCATAGAAAATATCACTCTGGTTTAATATGAATGGGAGTAACTAACGGATTTGCCATAATAAAATTTTCTGGGTCTGTGAATAAATTTGGTTCAAATAATACTAGACATGATAAACCTAGGAGTGCAATTACGTACCCTAATGTATCTTTGATAGAATAATATGAGTGAAATGGAATACGATCTGAGTCTCTATTTACTCCAATAGGATTATTTGATCCTCTTTGATGAAGAAATATAATATGGAGAATTGTTGCCCCTATAATTATAAATGGCAGGACAAAATGAAAAGCGAAAAATCGGTTTAAAGTGGCATTATCTACAGCAAATCCACCTCAGATTCATTCTACCAGACTTTTTCCAATATATGGAATAGCTGAGAATAGGTTAGTAATTACTGTCGCCCCCCAAAAGCTTATTTGGCCTCATGGGAGAACATATCCTATGAATGCTGTTGCTATTGTAAGAATAAATAGGATGACTCCAATGTTTCATGTCTCAATAAGAGTGAAAGAACCATAATAAAGTCCGCGTCCCGCATGTAGATAGATAAATAGAAAGAATATTGATGCCCCATTAGCATGTATAGATCGTAATAATCATCCGTAATTTACGTCTCGTGAGATATGTGCTACTGATGAAAATGCTATTTCAATATTAGGTACGTAGTGTATACTTAGAAATACCCCAGTAATAGTTTGGATAACTAGGCATAAGCCTAATAATGATCCATAATTTCATCAGATAGAAATATTATTTGGTGCTGGAAGATCAATAAGTGATCCGTTAATAATTTTAATAACAGGGTGAGTAGTTCGCATAGGTTTAAACATAGTTAAATGGTCGTAGGGGGCCTGTTGACCGATTAGTAATTTTCACTACAATAATTATGGCCAATAGTAAGATTAGTGCTAGAATAATTAATGTTGGTGCATTTTTTATTATATACAATATAACTCTTCCCTGTGTAAAGTTGTTTATGATTGTTACTTTAAAATTAAATAGTTGAGATAAAAACAATAATACTAAGAAGGATAGGATTCTTACGGAGGCAATTTTTGAGTAGGGTATTTGTTGATTTGGACTAATTGCTAGAAAGTATACAAATATTACTAATATTCCACCCACATAAATTAAAAATAATATAAATGCATACCACGATCTTATATATATGGCATACGTAGAGGCAATTAGTAATGCTATTAGTAAAATATTAATTCCTAATATAATGGGAGTGGCTGCTAAGTATATGGATAATGATGTTGTAATAGTTGCTAGGATTAATATAGTGAGGATCATTTATAGCTGTGAGAATCGAACTCAATCAGTTGGCTTCAAAGGCCTATGTGCGCCATACACTAAACTATATAAGATCCTCATCAGTAAATGCATAAATATAAACAGATTCATACCACATCTACAAAATGTCAATATCATGCGGCAGCTTCAAACCCGAAGTGGTGGCCCATGGAAAAATGGCTTGCTATGGTTCGAATAAGGCACACAAATAGGAATGTGGAGCCGATTAGAACGTGTAATCCGTGAAATCCTGTTGCCACGAAGAATGTTGTTCCGTAAACTCTATCTGCAATTGTAAATGGGGCAGCAATATATTCACCTGCTTGCAGAAATGTAAAGTATGCTCCCAGCGATACAGTTAAAAATAATGCTTGAATGGCATTATTTCGATTACCTTCCATTAATCTATGATGGGCTCAAGTTACTGTTACTCCCCTTGCTAGAAGCACTGCTGTATTTAGTAGTGGTACTCTGAATGGATTAAGGGGAGAAATTCCCGATGGGGGTCAACAGCATCCAATTTCTGGTGTCGGCGCTAGCCTGCTGTGGAAGAAAGCCCAAAAAAATGCAAAAAAGAATATTACTTCTGATGTAATAAATAAAATTATACCTCATCGTAGACCTGTTGTTACTGGTGTGGTGTGGTGACCTATAAAGGTTCCTTCTCGTACTACGTCTCGTCATCATTGAAGTATTGATATGATAATTAAGGATAGTGCAATTAGTAAACAGATAATTCCATGTCCATGGAATCATCTGGCTAACCCAATTGCTAAGGTGAAAGCTCCTATTGATGAAGTTAAAGGTCATGGACTAAATTCAACTAGATGAAATGGTTGACGAATCATTTGTGTTTTTTAAAGGAGGTTAATCTTCTTACTTGGAAGGTAAGTGTACTAATATACTAAAAACACACAAGAGGGTGTTTACCCGTATATAAATTTACAGTTTATTGTTTATGTCTCAACCATCTTGTAGTATTATCAATTTCAGGCTTTATCTTGACCTATTGTATTTTTTAGATGAAGGTTTATAAATGAGGGCGAAAATGATCATCAGGATGTGGAAGAATAAATTAAAATTATTAGTCATGTTAATAATAATATTATAACTCAACTTATTGGTGATAGGTGGGGCATTGAAATACACCAGCCTGGTTATTATATCTTGACAAGATATTGTTATATACTACATTAACTAGTATTTCATTAGTTATTAAAATTTGTAATTCATTTTATGAATGATTTAGCATTCACTGCTTCAACAGCGATTGGTATAAAAGAGTGATTTGCCCCACAAATTTCTGAGCATTGACCATAGAATACTCCCGGCTGTGATGTTGTGAATCCGATTTGATTTAATCGCCCTGGAATTGCATCAACCTTTACACCGAGTGCCGGTACAGTTCATGAGTGAATTACATCTGCAGCGGTAATAAGAAGTCGAACTTCTATTTGTATGGGAACTACCATGCGATTATCTACTTCTAATAATCGATAATCTCCAGGGTTTAAATCGGATCTAGGAAGCATGTATGAGTCTATTTCAACATTTATAAAGTCTGTATATTCATATCTTCAATACCATTGATGGCCAATTGTTTTTAATGTTAATACTGGTTTTCTTACTTCATCGGTAATATATAAAATTTGTAAGGATGGAAGAGCTAAGACTAGTAGAATTAATGCTGGAAGAATTGTTCAAATAGTTTCTACTGTTTGGGCTTCTAATACATATCGATTAATAAATTTGTTAGTTATTAATGCTAAAAGAGCATAACCTACTACAGTTAAAACTAAAGTTAAAACTAGAAGTGCATGGTCGTGAAAAGAAATTAGTTGTAATATGGTTGAAGTAGCGGCGTCTTGAAATGATAATTGACCTCAATTTGTCATGCTAAGTGAGCTATTATATAGCACGGGCCTAATTAACAAATAGGTGCCTTTGGCATTCACTTAAGTTAGGATAGGTAATAATACCCGTTTCTCTTAAATTATGAAAATCTAGTGGGAGACATGTATCTCTTCACTCTATAGCTGTAGACATATGAGGACTTGACACTACACCGCGTTGAGATGCAAAAGCTTCTCACAGAATGAAGATAAATATTATTAGGGCTACAAATGATAGAAGGGATCCAAGGGATGATACTACATTTCATTTTATAAAAGCATCCGGATAGTCTGAATAGCGTCGTGGCATTCCTCTCAGCCCCAGAAAGTGTTGTGGAAAAAATGTTAAATTTACACCTAAGAATATTAGAAAGAATTGAGCATTGGCTCATCGGGTGTGAAGGGTTACTCCAGATAGTAGAGGGAATCAATGTGTAAATGCGGCAAAAATTGCAAATACAGCACCCATTCTTAATACGTAGTGGAAGTGAGCAACTACATAATATGTATCATGGAGTATAATATCTAAAGATGAATTAGACAATATAATACCGGTTAAACCACCTGTAGTAAATAAGAAGATGAATCCAAGTGCCCACAGTATGGGGGTTTCATATTTAATTTTAGATCCGTGTAGTGTAGCTAATCATCTAAATACTTTAATACCTGTGGGTACAGCAATAATTATAGTTGCTGCAGTAAAGTAGGCTCGTGTGTCTACATCTAATCCAACGGTGAATATGTGATGGGCTCAAACAATGAATCCAAGCACTGCAATACCTAATATGGCATAAATCATACCAAGAGTGCCAAATGGTTCTAATTTTGAGGTATAATGAGCTACGATATGGGAAATTGCGCCAAATCCTGGTAAAATTAAAATATATACTTCTGGGTGCCCAAAAAATCAAAATAAATGTTGGTATAGAATTGGATCACCTCCCCCGGCAGGATCAAAAAATGATGTATTAAGATTCCGGTCTGTGAGTAATATTGTAATTGCCCCCGCTAAAACTGGGAGTGATAATAGAAGTAGAACTACAGTGATTGCTACTGCTCAAACGAATAGTGGGATTCGCTCTAATCGTAAACCACTTCATCGCATATTAATAACTGTGGTAATAAAGTTGATTGCCCCTAGGATTGATGAAGCTCCTGCTAAATGTAGAGAAAAAATAGCTAAGTCAACTGACGGTCCCGCATGTGCTAAATTTCTAGCAAGAGGAGGGTACACTGTTCATCCGGTACCTGCTCCCTTCTCAACAGCTGCAGATGAAACAAGTAAAATTAGAGATGGGGGCAGCAATCAAAACCTTAAATTATTTAGTCGGGGGAATGCTATGTCTGGAGCACCTAATATTAGGGGTAGAAGTCAATTTCCAAAGCCACCAATAAATACTGGTATTACTAAGAAGAAAATTATTACAAATGCGTGGGCTGTTACAATGGTATTATATAGTTGATCTCTTCCTAGAAATGCTCCGGGTTGTCTCAGTTCAATACGAATTAGAAGTCTTATACCGGCACCCACTATACCGGCCCAAACCCCTAAAATGAAATACAGGGTTCCAATATCTTTATGATTTGTAGAGTAAAGTCATCGCATATATGATAATAATAAATGGTGTTATGCCAAGGATTGTTAATGCTATTACGATTAATGCAGATGTCCTATTATTAAACATGCGGAGTGGTTTAATACTAGAAGTTTCAGGCGTCATTATTATTGAATTAATAACAATATTTAGATAGAAGTATAGGTTTATTAGTGATCCTATAATTAAAACTAAAAAAATTATAATATTACTTTCTGCTAATATGAATAGTGTTATTAATTTTGGAAAAAATCCTGTTAGTGGCGGCAGACCTCCGAGAGATATTAGAAGTATTGAGATAATAATTAAAAATAATGGGTTTAATGATGATATTGATCTAATATTTTTAGTTGTTTTTATATTTAATTTATTAAAAATTATAAATAGAGGTGAGATTAGTATACAGTAAATCGTAAAATAGATTATGGTAGCATGTGGTTTTGTAATAATTAGCAGTCTCATTATTCAACCTATGTGACCAATAGATGAGTATGCTATAATTGTTCGTAGTTGAGATTGATTTATTCCTATAATACCACCGATAATTGTATTTATAGAGGCAATAATTGTTAATAAGATTATTGATTTGTTAATCAAGAAAAATGATAAAATACATAAAGGGGCCAGTTTTTGTCATGAAGATAAAATTAAGCAGGAAATTCATGAAATTGAAGATATAACTGATGGATACCAGAAGTGACAAGGAAATCTTCCTAATTTTAGTATCAGGGAAACTATTAGAAATGGAAGAGTTAAGTTGAATAGTGTAGATTCTGGCAATCATATTAAAAATCTCCTCGTAATAAGTAGTGCTGATCCTAATGCTTGAGCAAGAAAATATTTAATTGCCCCCTCACATTCTTGGTTTATTTTAGAATATAAAATTACTGGGATGAATCTTATCAAATTTAACTCTAGGGCGGCTCATACGAACAATCAGTTTGATCTTGAAATTGCCATGATAGATCTAATAATTATAGTGGATAGTGTTATTATTATAAATGGTGATTGCACATAGATCATAAGATTTAGGAGGAATTGAACCCCCAGATTAAAGTTAGAAGCTTTTATCTTGACCCATCTAATCTACTTTACTATGAAGATCAATCTAATGATCCCTCCTTTCATTCATATAGAAGTCCCACCGTTAAAATACATAAAAATGTTATTATAGTAATAATTATAGCAACTGAATTTGTAAACAGTATAATTAGAGGGATAGGTATGAGAAGAACAATTTCAATATCAAATACAATAAAAATAATAGCTAATAAAAAAAATCGCGTAGAGAATGGAATTCGCGCGGCGCTTTTAGGGTCAAATCCACACTCAAATGGTGAAGATTTTTCTCGATCCACAATTGATCGAGATGATAAAATTAAGGCTGTAATAAGGACTGCAATTGGGAGTAATATGGCAATAAGCGTAAATATTAAGGCCAGGTTCATTAACTAGAAATATAGTATTATCTCTTGATTAAAAGTCAAGTGCTTATTCAAGCTCCCTAGTTTATAGGTATGAGGTTATTAACCATATTTAACGTCATCAGAGTTATCCGTTCATCCGGCGCCATACCTATTTATTTAATAAAATAGTGATTGGTGGAATAATTACTAATATACATAGTGCTACAGGTAAAAATCTTTTTCATGTTAAGTTTATTAGGTGATCGTAGCGTATACGTGGAAATGTGGCGCGAATTCATACAAAGGCCGTGGCTATTGTTATTGTTATTAATACTAATGTGATATCAGATAATATATATGAAAGGGATCTTGTAAATAATACCCTAGTAAAAAGTCTTATCATTAAAATGTTAGCATATTCAGCTATAAAGATTAGGGCAAATAATCCACTTCTATATTCTGTATTAAAGCCTGACACCAGCTCTGATTCCCCCTCTGCAAAGTCAAATGGAGTTCGGTTTGTTTCGGCCAGATTTGTAATAAATCAGATTACAAATAGGGGGGGGAATATAAATATTATTCAAGATAAAGTGTTTATTTTTGTAAAGTCTATAGATATTAAGGTAATTAATGTTGTTAATAGAATTAATGATATACTAACCTCATAGGAAATGGTTTGGGCCACCCCACGCAAAGCTCCCAATAGGGCATATTTGGAGTTAGAACTTCATCCAGCTAGAAATGTGGTATATACATTTATTCTAGATACGCATAAAAAGTATAATACCCTGAACGTTAAAAAGAAAGACTGATGATTGTGTGGGTAGATGGCTCATATCATTAATGCTAATATTAGAGCTATAGTGGGTGCAGCTATAAAAGGGCTAAAATTTGATGGAGTTGGTTTTGTTAGTTCTTTAGTGAGTAGTTTTAGTGCATCAGCGAATGGTTGTGGGATTCCCCTTAATCCGACTTTATTAGGTCCTTTTCGTAAGTGGAAATATCCTAAAAATTTTCGTTCTATTAAAGTATAAAAAGCTATCCCAAGAAGAGCTATTACTATTCTTATAATAAATGAGGTAAAAAAAGTGAAGTTCATGTAACAAGAGAGTTTTAACTCATTTGAAGGGTTTAAACCTTCTGCACTAGTCTGCCATCTTGTTGACCTCAAGGTGATTCGAACACCTTTCATAGACGTTCAAGGTCTCTTACTTCCAAAGTCTGTGGTCGCTACTGAGTTTCCTCACTTATCAAGTGCAAATTGATAGTTCTAGCTTAAACTAAGTTGCAGCATAACAAGTGAATGGTTATTCATTTGTTGATCCTAAATCAACTGCACTATTCTGCCAACTTGTTACTATAGTTTTTAGTTTATTTTTTTTAAGTTAATTTATTTTATTTATTTATTCTGTGTAAAATTTACCAGTGTTTAGGTCCTTTCGTACTATAAACATGTGTTTTTATCGTGGATAGAAGCTAACCTGGCTTACGCCGGTCTGAACTCAGCTCATGTAGGGTATTAATGGTTGAACAAACCATCTAGTTTTGACTGCTGCGTCAAACAGATTCCCTAAGCCAACATCGAGGTGCCAACCCCCATTGTTAATAAGGACTCTTTAATGGGATTAGCCTGTTATCCCTAAGGTAGCTTGTTTTTTTGATCCTATTATTAGGGTCATAATATTGATTAATTAATCTTTTTTAATAGGATGATTATTATTCCTAGGTCGCCCCAACCGAATCATATTCAGAAAAAATCCTGTTTTAGATAAAGCTCTATAGGGTCTTCTTGTCCTTCGACTATATTTAGATTTCTTCATCTAAATAATAATTTTTATGTTAGTAGTTGAGACAGTTTCTATTTCGTTTATCCTTTCATTCTAGCCCACAATTAATGGGCAAGTGATTATGCTACCTTTGCACGGTTAGGATACCGCGGCCGTTGAAATAATATTCACTGGGCAGGAGGTACCGCCCATTTTTTTTTCGGGCGGCAATGTTTTTGTTAAACAGTCGAAATGATGATTTGCCGAGTTCCTTAACTACTAGTTACATTTAAGTTATTATTAATTATTTTATATAGTTATAACTTAGTATTTAGTAATACTTATTTTTACAGAATAATTTATGATTTTCTATTTGTCATAGTTTTCAACTATGTTTAATATAATTTTATAATTTATTAAAAATTTTTTTTCACGGTTAAGTGGTTTTGGTGGCTGTCTTTAGGCCTACTGCTTAATTTTATTATGTTTATAACTTTTTATTTTAGGGCTTATCCTCTAAAATATATCAATGCAAACAATTTGCATGCTTTAATTTATAATTTTTGTTGAAAACCAGCAATTTTTAGGCGCGAATGGTATGTAGCCTCTGTAATAATATTTTTTAAAGTTTTTGCCACAACTAGTATTGAGATCTTAGCAATATTTTTACAGCTCGCACTAAATTCGGGATTTTATATATTTATTTTTTTCTTGTAAAACCATTATGCACAAGGTACATTTATTAATAATTACTTTTTTTTGTTTTTTATTCCATTTCTGTACTATTTAGTTTTGTGTTAATAGTTATTTATTTTTTTAGTGTTTTTGTCTTAATTTTAATATTGTAAGATACTATATAAACATAACAAGATAGATGTATTTATCATTTTCTTAGTGTAAGTAAGAGGCATTATTTATGCTATATCTTGACAGGTGCAGCTTCCGCTACACCTACTATGTTACGACTTATCTCATCTTTCGACGAGAGTGACGGGCGATGTGTGCTTGTCTTAGGTTTAAATTCATAATATTATTTTTTATGTTATTACATCCAAGTCCATCTTAGTATAATAAGTTTTTATTATACACTGCATCTATTTTAAGATTGTAATCCATCATCTCCTTTTCATTAGCTGCACTTTGACCTGACGTAAGTGATTATTTCATTTTTGTACACTTTCTTTCAGAGGTGAACTTGCGACGGCAGTACACAGGCTGAGATTTCTAGAAAAGGTTAAAAGTTCGTGGATTATCGAATTATGAGACAGATTCCCCTGGTTTTATAAGACACCGCCAAAATCTTTGAATTTTAAACGGTTGTTCGTATTATTCGACTTTAACTTTAGGTTATAAATAGACGGGTATCTAATCCGTGTTTTAGTTTATAATTTCATTATAATAGTGATAAATGGGGTACTAAAATTGTTAAATTAGACCTTAATTATTATTTAATTTATCCTTAAATTTAGTCTTTTTTATTAACTTGAATTCATCGTCTAACCGCGGCGGCTGGCACGAATTTTGCCAATTCTATTTACAATACCCACTTCTTGCTTTCACAAATTTAGTAGTATTTTCTACTGTGGCGTTTTCACATTTAGTAATCTCTATGTGAGGAGTTTTCTTTTAGAATGTTTTCTCCGGTTCGGGTTTAGGGATTTTTACATATATGAAGGGTTGTAAAAGCTAATATATCGGTCAGAATCAAACTGGTAGTAAGAGAGAAAATTCTCTTTTTCGGGGTATGAACCCACTAGCTTGAATAGCTTATCTTACTTTAAGTGACAGTATTTTAATACATTTTTAAATCTGCAATTTAATGTTGTTATTCAACTATATCACTAATTTCATGAGGTAATTAATTCTGGTTTAATAATTAATAATACAATAGGTGAGAGGTGTATTAGTATAAGAGAAAATTCTTTTTGTTTTGTTACTGGAAGTGGATTGGAAACTGATCTTATTGATCCGTGGTGTATAGAAGTATATATATAAAGTGAGTATGCAGCAGTAAAAAATCTAATTATACCTAGTAAGATTAAATATAAGGTTGATAGGGATAAAATAGATGAAATTAATATAATTTCTCTAAGTAAGTTAATAGATGGTGGGGCAGCTATATTTCTTGCGGTAAAAAGGAATCATCACATTGTTATTGTTGGAATAATTACTATTAAACCTTTTATTATATATAGGCTTCGAGTTTTTATTATTTCATAATTGATATTTGCTATAACAAATAACGCGGAAGATCTTAATCCATGGGCAATTATTATGGCTAAAGCAGCTTGTATGCCTCATGTGTAGGAAGTTAAGGCTCCAGCAATTATTAAACCTATATGACCCACCGAAGAATAGGCAATTAATGATTTTAGATCTGATTGCCGTAAGCAAATGAGTCTAGTAATAACACCACCAGATAGAGCTACTCTTGATAGAATGGCGGAGGTACTTTTTGACAATTCTTGAAAAATGTATGTAAGACGAAGAAGTCCATATCCCCCTAGTTTTAGTAGCACTGCGGCAAGAATTATAGATCCGGCAATTGGAGCTTCAACGTGAGCTTTTGGTAATCATAAATGTACTGTAAAGAGTGGTAATTTTACTAGGAACCCGGCAATTATTAATATATAAGCTATAAATATGGAGGGATAATCACATGGGAATGATAATATTATAAATATTGGTATTATTGATGTTTTTGAACATAAAGATACTTTAATAATTGAAGCTAATATAGGAAGTGATGCTGTTACGGTATATATTATTAAATATATTGATGCTTGAGATCGTTCAGGTTGGTATCCCCATGCTATAATTAGCACTATGGTAGGGATAAGGGAAGCTTCAAACCAAATATAAAATGAGATTATTCTACATGATGAGAAGCATATAATAAGAATTGTTAATAAGGCAATACAGGTTATAATAAATAGTTTTGAATTTATTTTTATTGTAATGATTTTTGTTCTTGCTACGATTATTATTGCTGTAACTCATATAGTTAAAATAATAAGTGTAAAAGATATTTGATCTATTGCGGTTATTCCCGTTAAAATTATATAAGAGTGTCTTGATATTATAATAATTATACCTATAATAGATATTACAATTAATATTGCTGAGATAGATCATGCATAATTATTATATATTAGTGGGAGTAGGAGCATTGATAATATTATTAGATGGAGTTTTAACATTTATTTGAAGTTAATATGTTTAATATATCATTTCCAAATGATCGAGATATTAATACTAGAAGCCCCAAGCCCAAACTTGCCTCACAAGCTCCAAAAGTCAGTAAAATGACTCTGATAGATACATTAGGAGCTTCTATAGAGGATATAATTAACGGCACTGTTAATACCAGTCTTAATATAATTCCTTCTAATGACAAGAGAGCTATTAAGAAATGGTGTTGATTAGATATAAGATTTAGTATTCCCACTAAAGGTATGATTGAAATAAAAATGATAATTGAATTGTTCATAGAATTGAGGAATAACCCATTCTTCGACTTACAAGGTCGCTGCTTAGTATTTTAGCTTTCAATTCAGTCAGATAACGTTTATCACGATTTTCGACACCCAAAGTCGGTGTTTTTATTTAAACTATAATCTGTTTATGAATGACATACTAAGTATGTAATTTTAGCATGAAAAGCTAATGTGTTTAATTACACCACATGCATAAATATTCAGGGAGATTACCCATATTATCAGCTTCAATGATATGCTTTAATTTAAGCTACCTAAATATGCGAATATAATTAATATAACTGTAGATGAAATAATAAATGACGATATTAAGTAATTTACTGGTCTGTGTTTATATGATTGAATTACTGTATTAGTATTATTTTTATTTAGTAGAAAGATTCCTTGGCCCCCCAGTAGCTCTAACCAAGCTTGATCTAGATTTTTTAAGTAGTTGTGTGTAATAAATATAGGAAACTTTATTGTAAATTGAGATGATAGAGGTACTAGGAACCATATTAGGCAGGATGCGTAATGACTTATTCCTATTCTTATTATTTTAGATTTTATTTGTGTGGATGAGGAAGAGATAAATCATGCGAGTATGGTGCCAATAACAATTATTAATGAGGGCAATAATTTTTGAACTGTTGAAATTGGTATTATCTCTAATTTTATTGGTATTAATCATAGAACTACAGAACCACTTATAATTGATATTGATGATAGGGTTAATATAGGGGTAGTTAATGATGACCTTTCTTCAAGATAAATGAATGGATTACAATTATTAGGTCCTCAAATAGTACATAAACTAAATCGAATTGAATAAAATGCTGTTAACCCAACTGCAATAAGTATTATTAAAATTATAAGAATATTATGCCTGTAATATATAGAGGATTCAATAATTATATCCTTGGAATAAAATCCTGATATAAAAGGAAAGCCACATAAAGCTAAATTTGCTAATAATAGGCACGATGATGTAATGGGTATTTGATTCGTAGTATTTCCCATTCATCGTAAGTCTTGTCTATGTATATGAGAATGAATTATTGTTCCAGCACATACGAATAATAATGCTTTAAATAATGCGTGTGTTACTATATGAAAGTATGCTAAATGAATTATTCTTAATCCGGCGGCAGCTATTATTATACCAAGTTGTCTTAAGGTTGATAAAGCAATAATTTTTTTTATATCACACTCTGTGGTTGCTCTTAATCCAGCCATAATAGTTGTTCTCACTGCAATAAATAATAGGGTTGTTGAAAATCATTTAACTGTGCTTAAAAATGGGTAAAACCGAATGATTAAAAATACCCCTGCTGTTACTAATGTTGATGAGTGAACTAGAGCTGATACTGGTGTGGGTGCAGCTATAGCTGCAGGTAATCACCTTGAAAATGGTATTTGAGCACTTTTTGTTATTGCAGCTATTATAATAGCTAAAATTTGTATATTTAAGGTTCTTGATTCTCATATATGAATGATATTTCAATGACCCTGATTTAGTGTTCATGCAATTGATAATAGAAGTATAACATCTCCAATACGATTTGTTAGAGCAGTAATTATTCCTGCTGCTAAAGATTTTGGGTTTTGGTAATAAATGACTAGAATAAATGAAACAATTCCTAATCCATCTCAACCTAATAGTAATATAATTAAATGAGGTAAATAAATAAGTATATTTATAGATAAAACAAATAATAATACTAAAACAGTAAATCGATTAATAAATTTATCATCTTTTATATACACTGTTGAAAATAATAAGACATTGGCTGAAATTAAAAGAACTGTGCATCTAAATATTATACCGTATGGATCTATGATTATGGTAAATATTATTGGAGTAGATGAAATTCTTAATATTACCCATTCCAATAGAATAGTTTCGTTAAAGTATATGACATATACAGTTGGAATTAATATTACTAGAAAAATTAGTCATAGAAGCTTTCTAGCAAGCTTATTAATTTGAAAATTTTGGAGCATGAAAGGAGGTGAATCTCACATTTTTGAAACCACAATTCAATGGTTTTTATTAACCTACTCTTTTTCCTAGTGGTGCAATGGATATTATTTAATGTTAAAACTGTAATTATACAATAGTTACATAAAAAAGTTCCTAAAAATTCACTATAAAAAATAACTTAAAAATTTTTATAGTTTGCTTGTTTTTCCGACAGACATTGCACAAAAAAAGTGAGAAAAAAATTGTAGGCATTTTAGGCCTTAGAAATTTGGCATTTTTTTTAGTTTTCCGACAGACATTGCAATTAGCTTTTTTTAGGCCAAAACACATGTTAATTGTCAATTTTTCATTTAGGCCCATATCCGTTATAACAATTTTGTCGAAAAAATTATTCCAGTATTTCATATTTTATCAATAATTATACGGAGTTCTGGCCTAAAACACGTGTTTTTCTTCATTTTTTTTAGGCTCCATTTATTCGGCATTTAGCCTGTAATAGCAAAAATGGTCCATTGTAATATTTACCCCTAGCTTCAATTTGCACACCTTATCACCTAATATATATA
>WSSedA2C3DRAFT_1000050_pt1 | contig 15297 bp, 22 predicted proteins | sample WetSurSA2Cattail_FD_9486 | JGI IMG/M metagenome (IMG submission 9486) | reverse complement strand
CTGGTAAAATCGGCATTGGCAACACTGGCAGAAGTATAAACAAATTCGATAATGATTTTATCAGTTGTCTCGGTGATACTGGTGGTGGTCTCGTTTGGGTTTCTCATGGTCGTTTCCTTATTTTCAAGATAATACTATTATAGCGAATACTCCAGAAAAGTCAAGCGTTTTTAGGACCAATTTTCCTAAAATCGAAAACTCTCATTTTACGTTCTAAATATAAAATACTTAGAACATAATGTTAAAGAATTGACTATTTGGATAGGAATTGTCTAATTGGGACCGCAATTTTTATTGCAGATAATTGGATAATTCAGATGGGAATTATCCAAATTCGGACCGGGTCCGAATTTGGACATTATTGGTCTAATTTGTCAACTCTTTAACACTGTGTTCTATAGAACAACTGTTCATAGAACACCAGATGAGAATTTGGACAATTTTGGTCTTATTGGTCCCCTTCGGGGACAATTTGGACAAATAAGGTAGGAATATAGGGGTATAGCTTAATTCCTACCTTAATTATCCAATTTAAGACCGGGTTCGAAAGTTGTCTATACAACTTAATTTGACCCTGTTTGTCCAAATTGAATTTGGAGTATTTTGGTCTTATTGGTCCAAAAAAACTCCAATTGGACAAATAAGGTAAGAATATAGGGGTATGGCTTAATTCCTAGGTTGTTTAGACAACTCAATAAGAGCTTAATTGTCCAAATTAGTTGCAAAAAAAGTTGCATGAGCTTGACCCCCACGGTCACCCATGCAAGCGTTTTTTCTAATGAAACTCTAATCTTATTCTAATATTATGATACCGTTTTCTTCATGATTTTATCAAGTGCTTCTTGCGCTTGTGCGCTCACACGATTCAAGATTTCTTTCTTATCCCCTAGGCTGTACTTTGCTTCGCTGATACCCGCCAGCGTGCGGATTGCAACCAATAAATTTTTTTGTGTTTCATTGTACATTTCTCGATAATAATTTTCCATGATTTTTTATAATTCCTTTTTTATTTTTTTGAGAGATGGAGAGCAACTCGTTCTCAACTGCGGTTTCCCGGCGGAGCGGAGTTTGTGCTGTTGCTCTCACTTCCTGTCTCTCTGACTATATATATGATATCAAATTATCAGGCAAGAGTCGAGTGTCTTTCGTCCTCGATATTTTATTACATTTTATTACAATTTATTACAAGGCTAATTAGACCAATTTTATCCAATCTTTAACATTGTGTTCTATAGAACACTTGTTCTTAGAACATAATGTTAAAGAGTTGACTAATTGGATAAAGATTATCATATTACGTAACACTGGCAATGTAGACAATTCTTATCTAAATTATCCAAATTCGGACCGGGTCCGAAATTGGACATAAATGGTCTGAATTATCCAAATTTAATTCAGATAATTTGGACCTTATTGGTCCAAGAACACTTAATTCCGAGTATTCCTATCTTAATTATCGCCTTCGGCTTAATTCCTGAGTAATTTGGTCTTAATAATGGGATATGGCTTAATTCCTGCCTTATTAAAAATAGGGGCATAGTCGCTTAATTCCTACTGTTACGACTATGCGCAATTATCTATGCTTGCATCATAAAGATGCGATGCGCTGAGATAAAACAATCGCTATCAGCTTCGCTCTGAGCGGTGCAACCCTCGCATTGAGATACACAGGTGCAACCCTCATCCTCGTCCTCGGCTTCTGCCGCTTCCCTTACAAAATCCATCGCATCACGTTCCATCATTTTCAAACTCCTATTTTCAAGATATTACTATTCTAAACTATTATTTCTAAACTGTCAAGTACCAATTTCGAAAAATTTGAGAACCATCATCGAAAACTTTTTTCAGCCGACCAGCGGGGGTTCTACGTTTTTCGTAGTGTCGCTGTAGTCTGGTAACAAGCCATTCCCTTACCCTCCCTTACCCTCCCGTTAGTGAAACGGTCACTCTCAGGTACTCTCGGTTTGAACTTACCTGTTGCAACAGGTTCATCGGCTGAAAAAAATCTTCGATTGTAAAAGTGCTGTATTACTTGCCCATCGAGAGTCGAGCGACCTCCAAACCGGAGGAGCTTTTTGAGAACTTGTGTTCCCTGTCCCTCACTCTCGATGTATATTCATTATACGCTTTTCCAGTAGTTTGTCAAGGGGTTTTGGAAAGTGGTCCAAAACCTTCACAACTCGTTCTAAGAATGTTTGTTCTTAGAACACCATGTTAAAGAATAGAGTAATTGGATAAGAATTATCCGAATTCGGACCGGGTCCGAATTTAGACAATAAAGGTCTAATTCATCCTATCTTTAACACTGTGTTCTAATTATAAAATAATAATTAGAACATACTGTTAAAGAATTGGTCCACGCAAGTTATCGGGGGATATTATCGGGGGATATTATCGGGGGATATTATCGGGGGATATTATCGGGGGATATTATCGGGGATATTGCGGGGATAATAAAAGCTCCCGCATTTCTGTGGGAGCTTATTTCGCCTGACCGAGCACTTTTAGCCCTATAACACCACTGTCGGTTGATTGTCCGGTTTCGGGCGCATCTTTCGTCAAGCGTCATCCATAAAATTTGCTGAGTGGTTCGAGTCGTCTGGCTGCTTTCGCACCGCCCTCCTGTCCTCGATTGTTTGTGGGAGAGACCGCCTCAGCGTGGTGGGTGCTGCCTTACACCGCTTATCGTGGTTTGCATTCAATAGCCACTGACCAATTTTTTTGTTCTAGCTAGGTTCTGGAACTTACTGGCTATCTTATCCGTGCAGGTGCAACCTCACGGACTATTTTAGTGCCGTATTCCAGCCCTTATAAGCGACATTCAGCCTAACTAGGACTTTCATTATTTGATTGTAAAGGTTCTGTTTTTAGAGGAGAGAGTAACTCGTGGTCAACTGCTACTGGATTGGCTACCGTCGGAGCGGACTTTGTGCTGTTACTCTCCTTGTCTCTTTGTTATGTATATAGTATAGCACCAATTTTATGAAAGTCAAGGGGTTTTAGAAAGTCGAATGTAACCTATTTTTTATGACAAATATTACAAGATAAGACTTGTCCAATTTGGTCCAATATTTTAAGATTATGTTCTAAGTATTTTTATTCTTAGAACATAATGTTAAAGATTGGACAATTTGGGTAGGAATTGTCCGAATTCGGACCGGGTCCGAATTTAGATAAAAAAGGTCTTATTTGTTTGCGTTTAATTCCGACAAATAAGACCTTATTGGTCCAAGAACACCCCCGCTTTAATTATTCCTTCTTGAATATTAGATATGGCTTAATTCCCGACCTCTTAATTTTCGTAGACTAATTCAGGATGTTTGTTGAAAAATTCGGCTAATTTTTCCTGTATATCATCGGTACAATGACAAATAACAAACTCTGAATTTTTAGCGTCGGCTGTATCATAGGATATATCACAGGTGCTCAAAACAAAACCTTTTGCATTGATATATATACTTCCCTCTATTCTACCATCGCTTTGAAGGTGCATGTTATGCTCAACATTACGGGTTGTATAGTAATTATCAAGAGCACGTCCATCTCCTATTAGACGACTTGAATCGTCAGGCGCACCGTTTAGTTCTAAGGCTAGTTGTAACCCTCTATATTCAATAAATTCCTCGAATTCAGAACGATTATAAATTTCATCATGATATTTATCAAGGGATACACGCAACCCACTGATTTCATTATCTGAGCAATAATTGACCCATTTTTCAATTGTGTCAAAAAATTTGTTAGTTGCTATCGTACCGTTTGTAGCCATCCAAAAATTCATAACTTCGACGCTGTAATGTTGGCAAGTTTCACGGGTATAATCTATCAAATCAATGGCTAAGGCAGGTTCGCCGCCTGTAAACATCATTGTACCAATCAAACTAAGCTGGCTTAGAGTGGCGTTGATATAATCCTTTTTTATTCTAATACGTTGACTGTCTCCCCTGATGCAATGAGGACAAGCCATATTGCAAAAACGGGTGATTTCGAACATCACATCAAGACCATCAAGGGAAATTTTATCTTTTGTAATCATCGTACTCTTACTATACCACGATTTTTTTATTTGTCAAGCATTTATAATAACTCTCATAATTCTTTAATGTGACCAATTGGACGAAAATGGTCGTAATTCGGACCGGGTCCGAATTTAGACAAAAAAGGTCTAAATAGTCCGGTTTATCGGGGGAAATAGAGATGGAAAATAGAGGGGGAAAATGTAGGGGGATATTACAGGGGGATTTATCCCCCGTACATCCTAAACCAAGCCAACGCCAACACGATTGATATAATTGCTACGTAGGTAGCACAGCCCCAACCACACGCCTTGATACCGTTTCCGTTTGAGTTTCTCATCATTTCACCTCCCGAGAACATTTGTTCTTACCTGCAAAGACACAACCTTCACAATCACCATCAACACATTGCATAGAATCCGAGTAATCGTATTTTTCGTCATCTTCTTTCAAAGCTTCATCTAACGATTTCCCATTTACTTTTTTATATTCTGCTTTATAATCGCTCAAGTATTTTTCTAAATCTGACTTTTTCATTTTACCTCTCTCTCATTTTTGTAAAGAATTTCTATAGTATATACCCAAATTAGGGGTTGTCAATATGACATATATCATATCTTATATATGACAAGTATATGACAATTCACCATTGACATTATATGGAATTATGTTATACTTATAGTCAAAGCAGGGATGGAGTTGACAACTCCCATCGAGAGCCTAGTCAGCCGGATGAAAGCCCCTGCACCGAAAATATTCTAAGGGGCACAGTGACTTGAGAGTGAAGGCGGAGTCCCTCTGAACCGTTGAAACAGTACGGTTAGTAAACTCTCAAAAAATCGGGTAGGATGGGAAGGATACCGAAATCCACATACCCGCCACCGAACGTGCCAACGAATGAGCCGTAAACACATTCGTTGGCTTTCTTTTTATCATTAAATAGGATAAATAAGACCCGAATTATCATAATTCGGACCGGGTCCGGAATTGGACAATCCGGGTCTAAATAGCCCAATTCCGGTATAACAAAAATGAGACCTTTTGGGTCTCATTACGCTAATCTAGGATAGTGTCGCTGCCTTTATGCCACTGTTCACTGGCTCTTATGAAGAGGATTTTTTGCTCTCCGTCGGTGAACCCTTCTGAGTTGGGCGACCTAGACCTCCTGTACCTGTAGCGGCATTCTCAGGTTCTCGACTTCAATTTGGTCGTCGGGAGTGGGCTGACCCCCGTTGTCTCCGGTGTAGTCTGCCAGCCGTGTGCGTATTCTATTGGGAAGGTTCAAGTTGTGAGCAACCCGGAAACCCCGGTAGCATGTGCCTCACTGTCTGAATGATTACAGTATAGCAGAATACCTGTTGCTTGTCAAGGGGTTTTGCAAAGTGGTCTAAAACTCTAATCTGGTGTTCTATATTCCGAATTCGGATAGAACATATCCAAATTCGGACCGGGTCCGAAATCGGACATAAAAGGTCTAATTCGTCCGCTTTCGGAGTTAAAATGCTGATTTTAAGTCATCGTCTGCCTCCCCTCCAAGCGATTCGGATTGTTGGTACTGCAAAAACCAATAAAATTGCAAATAAAATAATTCCTACCATTCATCACCTCCGCATGAGTTATGGTCATATTGCTCATCATAACCCCAACCAACCGACTCCATAGCAGAGTCGAAATCACCATCTAAGGGTACGTCATCATCAGTACCGTCAGCAAAATGAATGGGATAACCGCACTTTGGGCATTCGGGTTCTAACTCGTCCTGAACGTCCTCAATTGCGCCAATCCAATCGCAATGTTCACAAACAACCACGTCGTCTGATGTAACGGCTGTACCAACGGCTGAACGAAATTCCTCATATTCCTTATCCCAAGCTTCCGGTGTGTAGTCCATGTTTTTAGTCTCCATACTCTTATTATACGCAAACGATGGAATAATGATAGTGTCAAATGTCACATCTTTTATATGACAGGTTTTATTACAAGACTAATTAGACCGAATTCATCCGAATTCGGACCCGGTCCGAATTTAGATAAAAAAGGTCTAATTTGTCCTATTCATTTGCAAATAAAAAGGGACTATGCGTATAGTCCCTTTCTTGTGAGACGCATGATGGGGTCGCTCGCCGCTCATCTTACAGACAATCCTAAAAGACTATCTCGTCTCATAAAATACTGATTTATGCGACCTAGCTGCGGATTTTTTGCCGTGCCGTGTCGCTTTTCTGGACAGGTTTTTATAAGTCGCCTTTCAGAAGAGGGTAATTGCTCTTCTTGACTGACCTGCTGCCCTGTGACTCCCAGTGGTGTGTATGAGTCTCGATTGACCTCCAGCCAATTGCGCTGGTTAGTCGGTCTGTGCGCCTTCCGCAGACGGGGCATTTGATTTTTAAGGTATTCAAGTCGTGAGCATCCTCGAAACCCGAGTAGCATGTACCTCACTGTTTGAATGATTACAGTATACCAGAACATCAGTATAATACCAGTGTCATTTGTCACATCTTTCATATGACATTTGTCGTCCACGTTTCCGAATTCGGATAGAAATTGTCCGAATTCGGACCCGGTCCGAAATTGGACATTTTAGGTCTAAATTGTCCTATCTTTAACACTGTGTTCTATGAACAACTGTTCTATAGAACATAATGTTAAAGATTAGACCAATAAGGTCTGATTTGTCTAATTTAGAAACAAAAAAAGTTGCAATCACCCGTCCCCATGACAGTGATTGCAAGCTTTATTGCGCAATAATTATTGCTTATCCTTCTGCTGAATTCTGAGCGTATGCAACATGTTCACCATTGCAGAAGTAAAAATCTCCAGCCTGACGACCATATATATGAGCGATAATCATATCGCTTTTAGGTTGTACTGCGCCACAATATTTGCATGTTTCAACATCAACATTTGTATCATTGGCAACAACACGAATGGTGTATTCATGTTCAGCATTGGCTACACCATAGACGAATTTTGCATCTTTGAAATAAGTTGCAATTACATCGGCGGGTGAAAAACCAGATGCTTTGATAGCGTTCTCACGTACATTTCTATCAGTTGATTTGAAGGTTACGGTAATTTCTTTCATTTGATAATTCCTTATTTTGCTAAAACAGGTATAACAACGGTGATAATTCTACCACCGATAATAATTGAACGTGCATGAGAATAGGTATCCTTGATACTTTCTAAATCATGTTGTGCGACACTGGCTGATGTATAGGTAAAATCTATATACATTGCGTCGCTGTACATTCGGATTGAGGTTGAGCATTCGTTTGGGTTTTTCATGCTTTCAGTATAGCAAATTATTCATTGCTTGTCAAGGGGTTTTGAATATTGGTCCAATATTTTAAGATTGTGTTCTAAGAATGTTTGTTCTATAGAACATAATGTTAAAGATTGGAGTAATTGGATGAAATATGTCCAAATTCGGACCGGGTCCGAATTTGGACAAAAACGGTCTTATTTATCATCTCTGCTAAATTGGATAAAAATAGGACAAATAAGGTCTTATTTGTCCTATTTAGATATTGATATTGAATTTAATTACTGATTAATTCCTACAGCTTAATTCCTGACCGATTTAATTCCTATTTAATTTCGTGATTAATTTTGTGATTGATTACATGATTAATTCTGATGGCTCGGCTACTTTCAGGCGTATTGCCGATATCCATTTTATATCCCGCCACACCATCAGAATTATTTTACAGGTTTGCTCGAATGAAATCCTTGATACCTTCATCCAACATGTTCTTCATTGCTTCATTTGCAGTTTGACTCTTGAACCAAGCAGAAATATTTTCCTTGTGAACCAAATGCCAAACATTTACAATTCCCTTGAATTCATCCAAAGAATATGCACCTGACTTTACATCAATCAACATCTTGCGATTATCATCGTCAAACCACAACGCTTCACGCATATTTTTACCACACCAAACACGCTGTAAAACCAACAGGCAACGCAACGCATGGCAAGCTTGCTTTGTATCATATCCAAACTTATCAACCAGAACCTGAGTATTGCTGGTAGGCTGTAATAGCTTGCTCATCTTCTCAAAGTGCATACCCATTGTTGCATTATAGAAGTATGGCAGATTCATTACTGCAAAACTATCCGCATTGTCAAAAATCCACTGCAATTCACCAACACAATCCATTTCATAACCAAACAATACAACGATAAAATTTAGGTTAGCCTTCCACAGTAAATTACTCAACTGGCGAATATCATGCACATCATAATCCAGTGTTTCAGATACCTTCGCATCGGTAAACATCTTACCAGTGTACAAGTCATCGAAAGTAGGAGTAACAAAATACTTCCAATCCTTATCGGATGCAGGAGTATTTAGGTTAGAAGCCCAACTACCAACCATAGAACTTAATACAATCTTACGTCCTTCAAACATTTCGGTCATATTATCCTCGCTCATAAAAATCAGTATACCATATTATCGGGGGAAAGTCAAGGGGGAAAATCTCTCGGGGGAATATCTCGGGGGAAATATAGAGGGAATATCTCGGGGGATTTATCGGGGGAAGATACATTTACCATGTTTTGTAAATGTATCATAATCGAATAAATAATTCATGCTATTCGAACCAACATCCCCTCCGTTGACAGTTTTGAAAAATAAACCATCGGTAATCATGGCTTTTAGCTGAGAAGTTTTATATAGATAAAATTTTATTCCATATTTTGAATGAATTTTATAAATATAAAAATCTGCCTTGCTTACACTTATACCAGACGGTTCACCTCTGCACTCGAATTCTACTCCTACGTTTCCAGTACGTTCGCAAGTAAAATCTTCTTTCACTTCAAAGGTAAAAACTTTTCCGTTTACTCTGGCTTTTATATCATATTTGTTAGTATGACCATAATCCAGTATAACGGCATTATAGGTTGCACGTAGAATTTCTGCAACCTGCTTTTCTGTTTCGTCTGCTATTGGTTTGTCCTGCTTGTAATTATAATTAGGCATACTCTTATTATACACACTTTTTAGGATTTGTCAAGGACCAATTTTCAAAGTTATAATTGGACAAAAAATATCCAAATTCGGACCCGGTCCGGAACTGGATAATTCCGGTCTTATTTATCCGGTTAAGAGTACCACTTACTAACCTGATTATATTGGAATGTAACTTCCCAATACCCCAACTTGTCCAATAAATCCACAAGCAAGGCATCTGCATGAATGTGGTCGGCTTCTCTATCTCCACCCCAAGTTAGTTCATTCATTTTTTCAGCATATTCTTTGATTAGTTCTTCCTGAGTTTGTTTTGTCATTATAAAACCTCCGTTTTATAACTTTCTCATTTCTCCAAAAAGTTCTATGGTATCATTTTCTAATTTATCAAGATATTCGGACAAACCAGGGGAAACAATCCGAGAATTTTTATTTGCAGCAACATCAGCCCACATATACCGCAAAGCAATTATCATAAACTTTATTACCAATTTTTGAAAATCGGAAATTTTCATTTTATCCCTCGAAATATTTTTTTATATTCATTAAATTTGAAATTAGACAAATAAAACCTATATAAATCAAGAAAAAATCTTTGTCTACCGTACCTATGATAAAACTAACCACTCCAGCACCAACACCAATACTCGCAAAAACTAAGCCAATTTTATTCATTTTATTATTTTCCTTTTGAGTATATTTCTTCATACTCTTTTGTAGAACGTAAAGCAAACATTTCTCTATCTGTTTCCTTTAGTTCTTTTCTCAGTGCTCTTAGTTCTTTTTCCTTGATTCCAATCTCCCTATGAAGGCGTATTTGTATGCTACCCCAAAAATATAGCTGATTTATAATATCACTTTTGGTCATTTTATAATCTCCTTATCCTTATAATTCTCGATATTCCCATCTTTCGTCTTTACTCCAATAAATCAAAAGTTCTAAAAAATTATTCCTATTACGACACCAAACATCACGTTCCCCGTTTGTGCCTGACGGAACATGTTTCCAACCATAATGAAAACGCTTAAACTCCGCATAAAAATCAGGGTCATCAAAAAGATGAGGTACAGGACTAGCAAAATAAATAGGTTCTTGTTTCATTTTATAATCTTCTACAGGATATATTTTACCATTATTACATCTGCTTTTTGTTCTACTTCTGCATGAAAAAATTTATCTTGATAGGATTTCAAGTATTTTTTTGCGCTACGAGCACTGGTATAGACATATGCTAAAATAACATATTTTCTGGTAACTAATGTTATTTGTTCTTTTATCATTTTATAATCTCCATATCTTTATAATACCATACATTACTTATTTTGTCAAGAGACAGTTTCTCAATTTGGACTGTTTCTATCCAAATTGGGACCGGGTCCGAATTTCGATAATTTAGGTCTTATTTGTCTAATTAAACAATAAATATATAGCGCCACGTTCGGGCGCTATATAATGGTTCACTCATCGCAATCGTAATCTTCCTCGTTCTCGCCTAACCAATCTTCCTCTTCATCGTGCTCACGCACAATATCACATAGGTCACGCTCATTTTCCCTGTCCCAAGCATCGTCAACTTCGTCCTCAGCTAACAAACGTTGGCGCTCTGCGTACTCATCGGCACGCAAGTCAAGCATATCCATTCCCCAATCGTCCCTGCAATCCCCTATTAAAAACTCATCACCCGACCAACCAAAATCTTCTAACATTTTATCTCTCTCCCATATTGAAATGGTAGTTCCTGCTGTTGCGTGCCTTGCTCTTGTTCGCACGCTTGATGATTGCTTCCTGAATTTGGAAGATGGAACGGTTAGAAACACGCATACCATGACGTGCCTTGTGGTTCTTATTTTCACGAGAAGTGGATTTCGTAATGTTTGCCATGTTTATAGTATAGCACATTTCTATCAGTTGTCAAGAGAAAATTGAAACTCTCATAATTTTTTAATATTCCGAATTTAGACTATTCTTGTCCGAATTCGGACCGGGTCCGAATTTTGACAATTTAGGTCTGAATTGTCCAATTTCTTGTTTTAAATAAAGGCGGTTTATTAGACCGCCTTTATCATTGGAACTAATCCCGTTTGGCTGTATTTCATAGCTTCTTCTGTTTAGCTCTCTGCGAATTTATTGCGCCGCCCCCGCTGGCAAATGTTCTACCTCTACGGGCTATTGTTTCTCTGTGCTTGCTCGTATTACTTTTGCGTCAAGCTCTCGGGATGATTTGGATGTAGGACTGGTATGTCCCACAAATAGCGATATTCAATTGGAAAAGAACTTATTTCGGCTGGTTACGGTGTCCAGCCTTGCCATCCGCCTTTACCCTAGGGAAGCGGATGCAAGCGCTATAAGCGGTATCCCTCGTAGACTATCTATTTGTCACTGTCGGAGCGGGTTGCTTGTGGAACATCGGGTGTCCCCTCGCTGTACGCCGTTTTCATCCCGAGCTTCGTGGTTAGCCCTTAGATTTGCCGCTTATCCAGTTTTTAAAGAACTTCTATATTATAACGTCGTTTTGCGATTTGTCAATATGATAAACGTCATATCTTTCATATGACATTCGTCACTATGCAATATTTATAATTGTGTTATAATTATAGTACGGTGCAATGAACCCATAGTCGCTTGACCTCTAGGCGGGTGGAGGGTTCCCTCGGAAACGAGTGCAGCCTAGAACAAAAAAACGAGTGTTGGCAAAAACGGGAACGTTAGCAAGGGAGCACACTACCCACGTCAAGTAAACGGAATTCATGAGCCGTCGAAAATGCGAGAATCCCCTCCCCCACTCGTTTTTTTATTTATCTTGAAATTGGATTAATTAGACCGAATTTGTCTAAATTCGGACCGGGTCCGAAAACGGATAAAAAAGGTCTAAATTATCTAAATTCAGGATAAAATAAATAGGACTTTCCGAGTCCTATTTATTCATTGCTTAAATTTATGATACAACCAGTTTCAATTAACTCATGGGTCTGCTCAATAACGGCTTCTATACGTGCCCGTACATTGGCATGTTCCCAAGGGTCTATCTCAGGTTCACCGACTATACGATTAGCAAAATTTATTGCTTCCCTGCTAAGTGCTTCGATTTCTGCCTGAACATCCGCCCAAACAAAATCAGTCCAGGGAGTGACTTCTTCATGAGGCGCATTGAAAACCGCATCAATCATTGCACAAACTTCAGCACCAGCAGCCGCCCGTACAATTGGACCCCAACAGGTGAAAAATTCTTCGATTTCTTCATGCGTAGCCATTATATGCACCATCCTTCCTATATTTATAATATCATAACTTTTTTATTCTGTCAAGCTATTTGATAAACTTTCTGGAGGGGGTCAACAAGTCTTTCACTTGGCTCGGTGAGGGTGGCAAGCCCTATCATACCTTATCGCCTCGGTACTGTTTGCCAAACACCTGTACGACTACCTTTGACTTCACACCATGTCATCTTCCCTACTCGCAGACAACCCTGTTTCCACAGTCTCCACAAGACGGTTCTTCGTGACAGTTTCCCCTCCAGAAAATCTATCAAATTTTTAAACTACCTTTGATTATACGGCGTTGGACTCGAACCAACCAGCTAACCCCCTATCTGTCACCTCTCATTGGTAAATGACCTCCGAGCATCTGCCTGACCGTGTAATCAATTGGTAAGTTAGAAGTAAGCTCCCACGTTTTCTCAGTTACCACCGAGACCGCCACTCTCGTTCCTACCTGACCGTATCTCATCAACTCTTGGCAGAGGAGGGAGCGCAGAACTGTACGGCTTCTAACTTACTTATACAGTATAGCAGAATATAAGGGGAAGTCAAGTAATATATAGCATATCTTTTTTATGACAAATATTACAAACTAAATAAGACCGAATTTGTCTAAATTCGGACCGGGTCCGGAATTGGACTATTTTGGTCTAATTAGTCTGACTATATGCAATAAAAAATGCACCCTTTCAAGTGCATTTTTAATTTGATAAATTTTGACCTAAGCGAGAGCTGCCCTTGGGAGGATTCAAACCTCCATTTTTCTTTGCCCGCTTTTCTAGTCTCTGCGCTAGCAGCAAGACCTTCGTCAATGCGCTGTTGACATTGCGGTAAACGTCCTACCAATTAGACGACAAGGGTACGGTTACTTCCGTTTATCCTCGCTCTCATTCTAAAACCGCCGTTCTAGAATGTAGGCGCACATAGTCGCCTCGTTATTTCGGTCAGTTTGTAAGGTTCAATCGGGGATGGGGAAAGGATTTCAAGTGCATTACGAATGGGACTTGATACCGACCATCCCCGATTTCATTTCATTCTAAGCTTTTTTCAGCCCCTAACGGCTATCTACGGTTCGCTCAGGGTGTCACCCTTTCCTTTCAATGTACTTTCATATATTTTTTGCGGCGACTGTCTGGAAGTTCCCCTCCGGTGTTTCCGGCTCGGTTATGTTTACTCCAGTCCGCTGATTTCAGATTTCAATGAAAGTTAGAAGCTCTTGATACAGTTGCCACCGCTCAAGGATTTAGGGGCGTAAAAAAGCCTAGAATGTAAAGGTTCTTTTCACGCTAGGGAGCGACCCTTATGCTCAAGGGAGCTTTTGCTTAGAGTTTTCTCTAAGTTTCCCTCCCTAACGATGTATATAGTATAGCAGATATTTTTAGTTTGTCAAGGGGTTTTGAAAAGTGGTCCAATATTTTAAGTCTGTGTTCTAAGTATCCGAATTTGGATAGAACATGTCCGAATTCGGACCGGGTCCGAAACTTGACATAAAAGGTCTAAATTGTCCAGTTTCGGTATAAAAAAATAATCTGCCTGTCCCGATTCAGTAATACCCTTAAATTCGGTGTACTACTGGCTCCGTTATTCTGTACGGGTCTAGCAGATTATTTTAGGTGGTTCTCTAGAGAGTCGAACTCTAATTTTCTGCTTGAAAGGCAGGTGGACTAACCGTTATCCGACAGAACCAAAAATAGAAGTGGAGGAGTTTGAATCCTCAAAGCATCTAGCTATTAGCCGTTTTACTATCACTTCTAAAGGCGGTAGGTGAAAGATTCGAACTCTCAAACCCCGCTTTGGAGGCGGGAGTCTTACCAATTAAACGAACCAACCGTAAGGTGGACAATACGAGATTCGAACTCGTAACTTCTCGGTGCGAAGGAGATGTTTTCCCGATTGCTACTAATCGCCCATTGATATAATTCTAACATATTTCTATTTATTTGTCAAGGTGCAATATTTCAGGAGACACATATCGGACGTGCGCCGATTTACATTCTTTTGCAGAGAACTGCCTCACTACGTTGGCTTATGTGTCATAAGGTGCTGATAGCTGGATTCGAACCTGCAAACAGAATATTTTAAGTATTCTAGGTATACCAGTTCCCTTCATATCAGCAAAGGTGTTACCCCTCGGAGTCGAACCGAGATATCATGTTCTTCAGACATGCGCCTTAACCACTTTGGCTAGAGCAACATAAGGTAGTCAGGGCAGGAGTCGAACCTACATCAATAGTTTCAGGGACTAGTGTCTTATCCGGTTGGACGACCCGACTATAGGTTGCGGGAAGGAGATTCGAACTCCTGAATATCAGTTTATGGGGCTGATGACGTAAACCGCTGGTCAATCCCGCAATAAAGGCAGCCTGTACGGGAGTCGAACCCGCTCTCTCTATATTGACAGTATAGAATGTTGACCGTTACACCAACAAGCTATTTATAATTATAACATATTTATATTCAGTTGTCAAGGTTCTAAATATCCGGTTGTTGTACCCCTGCCGATGCACACCGGAAAACTCGTTCAGGGGAGTAAGCATCATCGTACCAGTGACGGGGTTTGTTGCCCGTTTGCACCCTCATTGGATTGAGGGGGCTTACCGTGTGGAGGCTGAGGGATTCGAACCCACAAAGCCGGAGCGCCTGTTTTACAGACAGGTAGTAGTAACCGTTCTACCATCGCCTCCATAATTGTAAAGAACTTTATATAGTATATCAGAATATATGATAAAGTCAATATGACATTCATCACTATTTTAGGGGTGACATTCGTCGTACCGAATTCGGACAAGAATGGTCGGAATTCGGACCCGGTCCGAATTCGGATAAAAACTGTCCAAATTAGGTTATTTAGGGTCAAACCTTACCATCTAATTAGCAGATGGTAAGCTTTTGGGGTAAACCTTACCATCTGCTAAAGGGGTAAATGATGGGAGTCGAACCCACATTCGTCGGGTCACAGCCGAGTGCTCTACCATTAAGCAACATTCACCATGAGGTTCCCTCGGCGGGAATTGAACCCGCAACCTAACGATTAAGAGTCGTTT
>WSSedA2C3DRAFT_1000048_pt1 | contig 16361 bp, 7 predicted proteins | sample WetSurSA2Cattail_FD_9486 | JGI IMG/M metagenome (IMG submission 9486) | reverse complement strand
CCTGCAGGAAACCAACTAATCTTTATGGAATGACATCTTCCTCTTTTTTTCTTTAAACCATTAGACAAAGGCACACCTTATTGCATTGCATTAGGCGGAGCTGATGAGGTTCAATATCTTTTTTGTATGAAAACATCTTCTCTTTTTATCAACAGATGGAGTTCTCGTCCCCAGTTGATGAACGAAGGGGCTAAGAATCCACCACTGACTTCCTCTTCTCTCCCCGGCTGATGAGGACTCGCCTCGTTGTCTTTTCGGTGCCCGGGCTGACGCGTCATACTCCTCAAGCTGATGGCGAAGCTCGGCATTTTCGTTCCGCAAGTCCTCTATGAAAGTAAGATATGAATATCATCCTGTTTTTTCTCTTCCGCTCCAGACCATAGGAAATTTCTTTGCAGCTTTTCTAGGGCCTGACGAACCTGGCACCTTGAAAGCAGAAAGCATGTTCGTGTTAGAAGCGTCGAAGCGAGGACTTTTTGAGTTGTGCCCGGCCCGCGTTAGAGGGGAAGATTAGCAAAGCGGAAAAAGACAGAGGGAGGGGGAGTCCGCTTGAGTCTTTAGCCTGACTATATTGAAAAGAGAGTAAGGTAGTGACGGAGCATAGATTCTACGGATGTCTCAGTTTCCCAATTAGCTTATGCCCTGTCATAGTAGGGACGCGTCGTCAGGACAAAGAAAGGAAAGAAAAATCAAAGAAGTACATTGTCCTCCTCATTGCTGATTTTTCGAGTCAGGGGCAGTACCACAATCAAGTGACAGCCGCTAATGGTTAGCTTGACAGATTTCCTCGGCACTCGGCAAGGGGTCAATAGTTGGGGAAGCATAAGCATCCGTAGAGAGGAATGTTCGCGACAAAGAATGATTTGAGAATCGATAGGGTCTTTTGAACGTGGCCATAGTTAGTAAACAAAAGATAGAGGAATGTTCGGGAAAAGCTAAGGTTGGGGAGTCTCTCTCTGGCACAAGAATCCACGATGACGGGGTTTGGTGGTCCCGCTTCTTTATCAAAAATCGATCAAACTTGACTTTCTCTGTATAGACACTCGTTGAGTATCACAAGGTCCCAGGTCCAAGTCTCGCTGCTACCTCTCCTGTGACAGTTGACATATGAAGGTGACTATAAAGAAAGATATCCTAAGCACAAGTTTGGTCTTAGGGTTGAAGTCGGTAGTGAACCGTCAACTGTACTATATCCGATATCAGGCTTCAAGACAATAAAAAAGTGCATTTAATATTACTTTAAGACAAAAAGGCGAGTTAACAAAGCAAGCGAGAGGTTCAAAGTGTGACATAAGAAGCGTCAACGTCGTTACCATCCATAAGCCATTAGTTCTTTAGTATCCAGATCAAGAGAAAGAAAAAGTGGAATCCAAGCGCTTAACTACTTTTCCTTCTTGGACTCTGTTGCTCATTATTCCAAGCTAGTGAAGAAAGTGAGATCAAGACTGATCGGGCCCTCTCCTTCGCTAACGCTCTCTTTCTTTTCTTTTGCTGGTTTTTGGTGGCGCTTACTCCTTTGGTCGGCAAAGACAAAGAGAGTAGGAAAAAAGAGAATCGTAACATTGTCCTTCTATGTCTACCTCTCGGAATCTTTAGTTAGTGGAAGAGTTGATCAAGACTTGCGTTCAGCCACTGAACTTGAAGAGAGGGCTGACGAGTGTGTCATTACTCATCTTGCAAATCCTACAAAAAATCAATCAATACAATGCCAAGAAAAAAAGAAGAGTACAGAAGGACATGAGCTGCAGAGTAGAAAGGCATCGGTGGCATCAGGATCAGGTATATAAAGATCTGCAGATGAAGGGTCTGCACGTCGAAAGTAGTGCCCCGAACTTGTAAATGAGAGGGCTTTGGGGTGGATCAGTCGAGTTATCAGAGTCCCGCCCAATGGGCAATTGGCAGCTAAGATCAAAATCCATGGTTTCGCCTACGAGTTCGTAAAGAATCCGGGGTGGTAAAGATTGGTCTCTCTAAAGGCAGTCCGACAAGTACCTTGTCCATTGCTTCAAGGAGGTTGGTAGCCAGAAAAGAAAGTCAGTGGAAGGACAGCGGGCGTTTTAGGATCAAATCAAGGGCTGGTCGAGCTAGCTCTCGCTTCCTCCGCCTGGTCGAAAAGCCTAAAGTCAGGGGCCCACCTCACCGCTCCCCTTCGCACCATTGAAGAAAGACGAGAAAGAAATTGCTTTCTCTGGCCCGATGAAATTCCACATTTTCTTCGCTCATTCGGCTTTGATTGTGTAATAGCTTCGTTCATAGAAAGGTGGAAAGCCGGCCGAATAAGAACTTTTATACTGAGTGGAGATGGAGACGGGAAGAAGTTGAAAGCCCCTACTCCTAAAAAGTTGGAAAGATAAGCATTCGCTTTATTAGCCAAAGCCGGGACCGGGATAGAGAGATTTATATAGGCCTTGTGAGGAAAAGATTGAGATAGGACTCGCAATAACCCTCTTTTAGAGTCAAGCATTCCCCAGAAATAAAATAAGGCAAAGCTGTCAGGCTATCGGGAGTTTGATTCCACACAAGGGCTAACAACTCAAGCAATCTGCCTGTTGAAGAAGCACGGGAAGCAGAGGCACCAATGGTAGCATAAGCATAAACAGTAGCAGTGGGTAGCAATAATTCCTAATGAGGGATTGGAGGTAGCAAGATAGGGCTCAGCCAACAACACTGACTTCTTTAGCCTCCACTTGCTCAGGAAATTCTTGTCCATGTTGACGCTCGGCAAAAACATTGTAAACAGCTCAGGCATCTGACGCAGCTCGGCTTGCTGTTGGGTTAGCTCAGGCAGCTTAAGTAGCAGGCTTGATTCAGAGAAGAATTTGCTCTTTCCTCTCAAGTACTGCAACAGTTGGGTCTGGTTATAGGTACCATCCATTCAAGAGCTTGCCAAAACCGTCATGGCCCAATTATGTATAGGCCGTACCAAGCCAATAGCGAATAACAAACTCTTCCCTGCTCCCTCGACCTTAATTAAGTCCCATCCTGCCAAGCCTCAGCTGCCAGCGCATTGTATCTAAGCACACTGTGGCAAATCGATACAAGTAGCTAAAGATCGAGCATCAGACATCTCCGGCCGAAGGGTTAGGCAACACGGAGGCGCCTGGGTCTTCATCCCGTTTACCAAACAAGATGTCGAGAGGCGAACTCTGTAATTCCCCTCCAGCAGCCAAAGTGATAGCGGCTGTAGCATCCGTGTGGAAGAGGGTAAGCTTTCGGCAACACCTTTTGAAGAAAAGAAAGGATGAATACTTGTGTTGGGTCCTGCAGACCAGGATGGCCTCAGATCAAAACCGTCATGTGCCAGGGGTTGATCATAGAAGCCAGGGCAATAAGGATGAAGGAATTTGAGCGCTTATGTAGCTAATAACTCTGCCACCTTCATAGTTGATTCATTAGGGTCGTCACCCTATACCCGGAAGTCTCTATCGTTTTCTTTGTCTGTTAAGCCTCACAGCCTTGGGACTTCAACAATCAAACTGCAATCGCAGTTTATCAACCACTCACGACGACAACCGAGATCTTCGACTTAGCTCCCACAGGTAATCCACCCGGGGCGGAAGATAACGAAAGGGAGACAAAGTCCTAACTAAATCAACACACAATAACCTCAACCGTCTACCCATTCCATCCATCATATCAGTCGAGTCGAGGAGATTCGTTCTTATCTATAGATAAGGCAAGAGAGAACTTATGACCTCGCGGATGGAGAGGGATTCGAACCCCCGGTATTCCTATCAATACTTCGGTTTTCAAGACCGACTCTTTCAACCGCTCAGACATCCATCCCTTCGCGCTTCGCCCGCCCTATCTATCTGCGCGCTGGCAGGTAGGGGCAACTCTATGTGATTCGCTACGCTTGCTTGCGCCCCACCCCGTAAGCTGACTCTATTGCCTGGCGGTTAGCGACACTTTTCCGGTAGTACGAATCGCTACGCTTCGCTTCTTTCTATATGATAATATGCACCGTCGGTTGCTGCGCTCCCTGCGGGTAATAGCAAGAGAGTGAAGAACGAACGATCCTCCAAAAAGTCAGCAGTGAATGAGTCCGACTCTAGTGAGTGAGTGAAAGGCGTGGCAAGAGAGCGAGTTCGACTCGCGAACGATCCGCAAGTGAAGGACCGATCCTTTAACGCCAGTACTGTTGCGAGACTGGTACTTGGCGGCTCACGAGCAACATATAGACTAAGGTTGCCCATCACTCCCTCGCTCCTTTTTGAAGGCCCACCGCTCCCCCTTTCATTAAGTACCTATCCCGGCTTTCATTTTGGGGCGAGTACTACAGTTCCTCCATAATCACACAGAACGCCCAGCTTCGCGGAGCAGCTCTCTCCCCAGTCCACAGCAAGGTGTGGAATCTGGATCTACTTTGTGTTCTGACTCTATTGGATCAAGTCAGATACTCTGCCTTCTACTACTACTACTACTTACTACTAGGGAGAGAAAATGCTATATTTCAGAGATTGGACTCTCTTACTGTGTTTTTTCTGGGCTGTTCCCGAGCCAGGTTCCCTGGATCCATTCTGACCTAAATGGATGAATGAAGAAGCTAGCCCGGGTAGACTGATCGAGCTCTTGCTCTGCCTATCCGTCTCGCTCCGTCTTGGGGGTCATAGAAACATACGAAGGGCCTACTCTTTTAATTAAAGCCAATCTCTTAAAAAAAAAAGCACCCCCTACTTTGACTCATATCTTCGGTATACCTCAATACAAGACAAGCACTGGAAAGGATATTCAATAAAAACCGGGCTATCGCCCTATCTAAGCGGGTTTCCCCTCTCCTCTACGGAAGTCATCTTTTAGTCTATTTCAGTTCCTGTGTCTATCGCTATCGCCCTATTCTCTCTCAATTGCCTATCCTTTATCGATGAGGGGGAGTACCTTTTCTTTAGCTTCCAACATGAAAGATTGACCTCCTCAAGTGCCAGATATGCATGTTTTATGAATTTTCTACGGGACTACTTACTTACCTAAAGTTAACTTCTTACAAAAAATATAAAGTTTACTGAAGGAACTGACCTCAGAATAGCTCTCTCTCTCAAATACTCTTGCAAAGAATTGGATAAGTGGAAAAATGCTAAAATGCCTTTCATTTCTCTTTTAAGGCCTTTCTTTGTCCTACTTCGAGTATCTTTCCTCCAGCCTATCGAAACTCGTGTTTTTATTAACCAACAACACATGCACTTTGTTGGAACTAAAGAAAAGGTTATTCAATCCACTAGTGCAACTGAAGTGAAGGAATTACCTATTCTGAACCTCCACAAGAAAGAGCTCATAACCACTGCTTGTGAACAGCTCTCCTCAACTGAAGGCGCCCCTACTGTTACTATCAGTCTAGTCTCTCTCAGGGACTCTTTCGATCTCGAACAAACTTACTTCTTTTGCCGGAAGAGAGATATTCATCAAACCCTCTTTCCTGTCCTGTCTTAAGAACCCGACTCAAAAGAAAGAGAAAAGAAAAGCGGACTAAAAGAGAACAACAAAAGAGAGATCACTTTCGACGATTGAACAGCACTTTTATATCCAGATTGGAACTGGACTTGAACCTTCATATCCGGATTTCACTCCACTTTCACTTTCATATCAGGAAGGTCGACTTGCACTTTCAATAGTGAATTATTCACTTGTAGGAATCCTTGCTCCTGGCTCATATTCACATAGGCCAAGAAAGACGAATAAGACCTTAAACTCCCTATTTCACGTATAATCGAGAGACTCTGAATATCAGTGCCTTGGGTAAATGCCTACCTTCGGGAGAAGATTACCGAACTTTTTTCTGTCCTCTTCGCTTCCCAAAATATTTAGGGAAAAGGGCCTTGTCGGCCACCGCTTGCTGACGACGGAAGGCATCGTCAATGAAAGGGTCCTCGCGTTGGACTTAGTTGGAAAGGATTGTGTTCGGCATGTCCCTTGCTTGCGAACTTCTTTAGTAGGGCGGGTAGCTTTGGAGATCCCATTCCTCACGTTTACCGTTGTCCCCAGACTGAACTCTTTCAACACTTGTCTACTTTCGAAATAGTCAGGCGGGTCCCTGTCCCTGTCTCCAAGTGTGTGATCCACCGATGAACTGAGTGAGTCTTTCTTACCGCAGTTTTCCCTATCTCTTAAAGCCCTATCAGACTTCCGATCCATCCCTTGTTTGCCGATTGAAGAAAGCCTTATATGGTCTCAAACAAGCACCCAGAGCGTCGGTTTGAAAAATGAAAGATGGCCATGGTGAATGAAGCTGGATGAAGACAGAGCTCGTGTGATCATTCTTTGTTTGTTCGTTATACGGCTGATGGTATGGTTATTTTGTTGGTCTATGTTGATAACATGAAGAAAGCAGGAGATGATATCTTGGGAATTTTCTCTCCTTTTTCACACCTGAAGAAAGAGTGAAGAATGAAAGATCTTGGTGACTTGAGGTACTTTATCGGTATTGAGGTTTCTAAAACAATTCGTGGGTACATAGATCATGAGCCAACATCAGCCTAAGAGTTGATTTGCTCGATTTACCGCCACATACTACTTACTATACTTACTATACTTTAGGGGGAGGGTCGACACTCCTTAGAGCTCATAGTTCAGTATTCTTCACATGCTAAAAAGGGATCCCACATTTTATCAGAGACTCGTTGGAGGCCTCATCTACCTTACTGTCACGCGACCAGACATTGCTCATGCAGTTCCTAATAAAGTCGGCCTTTCGCCTCTACTTCCAAACGGAGCGCTCTATTCAAAGCTTCATCGAAGGTTGCAGGACATTCGCATCGACCGTCTAAACCAGACATGAAATAGGAATGAACCCTATTTTCTTCATCGTTTTTGGACCCCTTAATGTCGAACAGTCTCTCCTTCTGTCTGCTTCCTTCAGACCGTACAACTGGTCGACTACTTCACCGACATCCCTTAATAGATTGAGAATTGATAGGGGGACCGACCCTTTCATCAATGGAGCGGAATATGGATCGAACCGAAAGACCAGATGCTCGCCTTTTGAATAGAAGGCGGGCCTTTTCTGTTGGTTGAAGTGCGGTCCGCCGAAGTAGGGAACGCACCACAGGTTGACCCACGGCACGACTCCACCCCACCTCACAGGTTTACGATTAGGGATCCTGGAATCAAAAAAGCCGGAATCACTTGGGGGGCTGACTGACAAAGAAACTCATTAACAAGAAAGTGAGAGGCAGGGTCAGCCAGGATGGAACCTGGCTCTGCGGAAGTAGATTGAAAAGAAAACTCGCGCTAACTACCACGCCCAACCGAGTGAAGTTGACCCCTCGCAAAATAGACGAAGTGGAAGGGGTAGGGGTATAAGGAAAAAAGATTAGGGCTGTTCGCCCAAGCAAGAGCTTTTCAAACTAGAGCCCAGAGCTAGAGCTGGTGCAAAAGCCCAAGCGTTAACTCATACTTTACGAAGACTTTGAGCTTTGCTGTCAAACTCACACTCGAGCTAGAACTCAAGCAATAGCAATGTTTTGATTTTTTTCATCAGAGCCGGTCTATGGATAAGGGTGAACCGGGAGGGCGGAGCATACGTAAAAAGGAGAATGCCTGAGGAAGAATTAGCCCCAGGGTTTTGATAAGGACTGAGCGAGAGGTCGGGACGACCGGGCCGAGCCAGGATGGATGGTAGTAGGAAAGGAAAGGAGGCATAGCCAAGCAAGACAAGAGGAAAGCAAAAAAAACAAGAAGATTCAATAAAATAGAGTAGTGAGTCAGAATAGATGGGCGGGAGAGATCAGTGTTTGGTTAGAGTGAAGAGCGAATAGAAAGAACGATAGGAGTATGATTCTAAAAAGAGAAGAGGTCTGGCGGGTAGGAATGCCGACTCCACTGCCTTCGAGAGAATGAAAGCTAAGAAGGGCAATCGGCACTCGCCAGCCTAGTCCTTGCTAGGCTGTAAATCGATCAAAGGTATGCCTTCCCTTTCAACAACCTAAGAGGTTACAGGTAACTCGCTCCAGTCACGTGAAGGACCTATCGGAAAGGCTTTGTCTGATTAAAGGACACGAAGGATGGTCCAAGAAGCAGCCCATGGATTAGTAGTTATCCATGAACATGCGATCAAGCTTGAAGATCGAGGGGAAAAGGGCTTTCTTCAGCAGAGTCGGCTTGGACTTGCTTACCGACCTTAGGGAATCAGAGACAGGGCTTGAGGGGAGGAGCGAAGCGGAAAGGGAATGAAAAGGGGTTTGGGGAAGAAAAAGCTAAAAGGAAAAGCGGAATCGCAAATGAGGCGGAGACATGAAATAGGAATCTGGAGATAGGACGGGCGGAATATGTTGACGTACCAGAGTGGGTCTTCTCCAAAGGAGCAAGCAAAAGCGGTAGTAGAGACAGAACAAGACTAAGGTTGTTCAATAGCCAACCAGAGCTAGACGAACTAGAAGCAGACTGATAGCCTGAGCCTCACTTGAGGCCTACTCTCTCTCTTCTTCAATAGATGAATCAAACTCTTACTCATCATTAGTTGTTCCATTTCACCCTATCCTTAAATATCAAAAGTCAAAAGCAAAATAAGAGTTTACAGCCCGTCCCTATGTTCCACTCGGGCACCCACCAGGAGAGAGCCTCAATTCACTTTCTCTATCACTTTGTGCAGGAAATGGAATCCCTCCGGACGTCACGATCAAGATCAGGGCTCCCACACTCTCATTCCAATGTCGATCAGGGTCTTGGTCAAGTCATTGACAACTTTGGTACTGATGATCGATAGATAGGTTTCAGTCAAGGCACAACCAGAGACTGTCAACGAATCAGTCAGCAGAAATGGTATAGCACACTCACCCAGGGGGAGTCAGGGTTAAGAAAAAGCCAGTCTATTGTCCGCCCAATCTCCCCCTCCACACTGGAAATCAAGGACAAGTGCTAGTAGGAATTACGGGACAAGAAAAAAGCCATAGATCATCCGCTAGCTATGCGAACATAGTTTAGACAGTGTGCCCAAAACGAGAAAAAGCCAAGCAGGATAAAGTTTACAGACAAAGATAAAGAACTGGATAAAATTCGACTTACTCCCTTAGGCTTTTGCTTAGGTGGTTCAGATATTGGATAAAGGTCAGACACAAGAAAGGGCTTTCGCCGATCAGTAGGACAACCAGATTGAAAAAGAAAGTCTGCAAAGAGGCTTCGGTAAGCAGCAGCCCCACCAAGTGGTCAATGCAGTCAAAGCATCGGCTCTGAGGCCAAAGGATTCCTCTTTGGTTTGGAGCTGTAAGCAGCCCTCACAGTCCAGTGGTAACCCGAGAGGTCAGTCAGGTCAGGAAATACAGCCCGATCAAGTGAGGCCGGAAAGACAAGCGCAAATAGAGGAAATAAAAAAGGTAACACTGGACTTGCTAATCTCCCTTTATTTAGGCATTCATTGACTCAAATCAAAGAGTTCTTTGCCTGCTCAGCCGCAACTCCTTTCAGGGGCTAAGCGCCTTGGTTTGCCAGTTCGTTGACATGCATCACAGGAACGCACGAATTCTTTGACATCCGCCAAAGAACGTCGGCACCATAGACCTGCCAAACAATGATTCCTTGCAGTAGCATCCGCACTGACATGTCCACCCGTTCAGCCTTGATGCGCCAACATACATCCAATGGCATAGAGTGATGCGTCAGTATGAACATTGAACTCCTTATTCCAATCCGGAAACCTGCAAACGGAGGGCAAACAAGCTACGGATTAAGCGCAAGGCGCTCAAGAACAAGCAAGGGGGTAAATGGCTGAAAGAAGAGTGAAAAGATTCATAGGGAAAGAGAGAAGACAGGAATGCCATAAGGAGAAAGGAATCCGACAAGAGAGAGAAATCGCAAAAGGAAGTGGACTCCAAGAATCCGAGAGTCTCAGTTTAGTTTCTATCGAGTGTAAGTCATTCAGTCCCGACAGCCTCCTACCCGCAACCTATAGTTGAACGTGGGAAAACGGACTACTTTCTAGTTGGTACTACAACGCACAAGCGGTAAGAGCAAACTGTCTTATTGGTTTCCTTTATTGCGACGTACTCTATGGGCTTATCGTCCCCCTCCCTACACTTGACCTTTTCCTTGCTCTGGCACTGATTGACCAGCTTCATCGTCAACATTCTCATTCCCATAGCTTCTCGGATGACGACTGCTGACTTTGTCTTCATTTCATTCTTTGACTGCTATGAGCTTGAGGCAGAGTCGGCTGAAGGTAGAAGGAGAAGAAGAGATTTGACAATGCCCTTCCGATCGCAAAAAAGAAGATAATTGCTCTGGTTCACTTGTTCAATTCATCTGACGGGCTGAACTTTCCATTGAATAGGAATCGCCCGGTCAACGGTGATAGCTGCTCGCCTCCTTCTTTGAAGACAAAGATTGATTGCTAGCTTTTGTTAGGCAGTAAGCGAAAAGGTAGGCTCTCCCTCTTGGTAAGAAGGGCCGATCACGGGCTTATAGCGGGCTCTCTCTCTTCAGGTTCAAAGCTCTTTGAAAGCAGTGACAGAGAAGTGGGAGACAGAGCTTGAGGAAGAGGTAGGCGGCAATAAAAAAGGTAGTCTATCCATTCTGGCGTTCTAGGCTTAAAGCTCAATCCGGTAAACCTACCTTATTTTTTCATTAAATTGTATTCTTTCCGGGACGAGTGGGCGAATCATGTAGTTCTTAAGCTCCTTACCGTAGTTTGAATAAGTATGAAATATCCCGTCTTTTGAGAAAGAGTAGTTGGTTTCATAGGCCTTTATCTGACTATTCTTTACAGTTGAATCAAACTCTTGTTTGGGATCCACTAGTTCTTTGACTAGGATCAACGTATGGATCTGCTTTCGGCTCTGCTCCCGTCTGAGCCTCTTCTCTCGCTGGAAACGTATTTTGTCGATGAAGGGTTCGGGCCAATTACAAGCAATTGTTGCTACGTTTTTGTACTCGACGTCTATCATACATAAAAAGAGGGATAGGCTTCCTGGAAAGAAAGAGTGATGTCGGGTTTTTAGACCTTTTAACTACTCTCTTCTGTGTTCTTTGCCAACCTATTTCATACCGTACTCGTCGTACTTCCTCTTCTGCAATCATCATGGTAAGCTTAAGCGCTTAAATAGTGTGTATTTTCAATCTCCACCAGCCCTTACCGCGATCAGCCTTTACCGGCGTCACCGAGGAGAGAGGAAGAGAAGACTGAAGATTTGAGGCTTGTTGTATAGTTTCGATAGTAAGTGCTTCCCTTTTTTTGTCGAGGGCTTACCCAAGCGTTCAGGTCTGTGTCAGCGACGGCTGTCTGCTCTGACGGGCGACAACCCTTGCTCGAAAGACCGAAGCGGCGAGTATCCCGGGCTGTTTGATCAGCATTGCGCTCTGCCAGCGCTCGCTCTAACCCACCCCTTTGCCAACGAAGATAGCATGGCGAAAGAGGAAACTGGGGTCGTATGCAAAGCATATTTCAGATCGAAGAGACGGTTGTCGATGCACATCTGGACTTCACTCCTTTTCGCACTGAAGCGTTAACTTCAGCCATCGGGCAAGAGTTGCGTCAAACGGTTCTCCCTTCGTCTGCTTTGTAGCAAGGAGCGGAGAATAGGAAAGGCTTCGAGAGACTGAAGAAAAGCGCCTATGAATATGAAAGGCCTCGACCGCTGCCATGAATGGATAGAGTTGGGAGGAAGCCTCCCATACCAACTATTTGCTAAACCAGACAACGAGGCCGAGAACTGGCGGAGTAAGAGACGCTCGTCGTGAGCCCTGTCTCCACAGCAGGTCTCGAAATGAGCGATGTGCTCGACCGGGTCTCCGGTCCCATCGTAGATCCGTCACTGGGGCATAACAACATGAAAAGGAAAAGGGACGGATGCAGTGGTAGCGGGTCAGGCTTACGATAGCCTTGGTTGGGATCGTCGCCTGACGCGCCTCATTCCTTTTAAATCATCTTCCTGATTTTATGCTCTGTTAGCAGAGCGTTTGGAGGCCGAGGCTCAAGAGGCTGTTCCGGGTCGCACTCGTCCGCCCACCTGGGACCTATCGAGGGGAGGGAAGTGGAAGGTTGACGTGAGGTGGACGGCCCTCAAGGTCTTCACCTAATTGTGGAAGAGGGGAGTATCAACTCTCTCTCGCGCCTTTCTTCAGCTTGCTTCTTCCTGTTCGTCCATTCGGGACGGGGCAGGCAGCCCACATACATGAAGAGAAGAAGAGGGGGGTTCCTTGTCTGTCGGTCGAAGAAGGCAACAAGTGGAAGCAACCGATGCTTTGGTCATTCAGTTGACTCCTTGATGCCAGTCTGTGCTTGCTGTCATGCTGGCAAAAGCGGGGGTTTCGGCCGGTTTTACCTACTATTGGATTTGAACCAATGACTCTCGCCGTATGAAAGCGATACTCTAACCGCTGAGTCAAGTAGGTCAAGCTGAGTCAAGTCAGATAAAATTGAAAAAAAGAGAAAGCCAACCAAAGCGCAACCTGAGTTCTCCGCGGGGTGGAGCGCTAAGAAAGAGAAAGCGTTATCGCTATACGAAATGAAGCAGCGGCTAGCACGCTAAGATAAACCACTTGGTTCAGGCGTCGCCTTTCTTTCTCGGTCGTCTGTCTGTCTTCATCTTGTAATGCGGTCGTTCTCTGCTGCATTGGTGTTTTCACTCCCCACTCTCCACCTTCCTTGACCCACCGGCGGTTTGCTTCCGCCCGGATCGTAAGAACAAATTAGCAAAGTTCTAAAAAAAAGGTCTTATGTTTCGGTGCTACGATGCAATCCGCACTCACCCAGCCCCCTTACCTATAGGGCTGAAGGGTGTCCGCTTTCATGTGGACGTGGTATACTTTCGTCTCTTCTGACGAGCGAACCAATGGTTAGATTCGTTCGACAAACCTACTAAAGTAGCTGATGCTTGGCTTGACCCGTGGTCAAGCGTCGGCAAAGAAAAAGGTTATTAACACGGCTTTTAGTCGTCCAGGACACCAATTCATGCTAATGATGATCCTTCCACCCCTACAAAGAACTTGATCTTTTTTTTTTGAAAGGAAGGGATGATGCGAGGGATTCCCGCTCGAGTCAAAAAGACGTGAACTTTTGAGGGCAAGAATACATCCTCCGGCCGTCCACCCCAGAACACCATCAAATGGTGCGATGATGCTTTTGGGTATTGGGACAGGAATAGCACTCCCGACGCTTGCTTAAGTGCCAGCATCGACTTATATTTGGTTGGTGTTGAGTGATAAGGCTCCGGGACCTCTGCATCGGACGCCTCAGAGTGTGATACCAGTCATTTCGGGACTATGTGCCGATCACTTGATGACTCCCCGTCGAGAGCCTGTGACAATGGTGCTTATGGGGATCCACCTTTTCTGGCTTTCGTTTCACTCAGGGGTTCATCAATCAGGCTGAACGCTTGCGTCATCCTTTGATATGGGCTGGACCGGAACTCAAAAGAAAAAGATCTAAAATAAAAAATGGAGACGCTTTTATTTTTTGACTTCTTTTATTCGATACTTCTTCGCTGATACGAAAAAAAAAAAGGATTTCATTTCACTATTTTGACTAAAAAGAAGTAAGGAACCATGGCATGTTTGGAACAGATTACATTTGTAGAGATTTGGAAAAGCACTATCTCGTTGAAAGGTTCTATACATCTGCCCTTGATCAACGCATTTCTTTAGACAAAGACTCCGTTTTTTCCTCTTTCCGGATGGTAAATATTTCTCAGAACATGGAGTGTGAATCAAACCCATGTTTGAATTGAAACTGAGATACTGATGCAAGTTCTTCCCTTCTGAATCAGATAGATTCATATCTGAAAGAGGCTGACAATAAGTTCTTTCAAAATTGACTATTTGTTCCTCTGTTAGAGGTGTTGCAGAAATGTCTGCGATCGAGTAAATAGCTCTACGAACGAATGGATCGGATCGAATGTTCAAATGGAAAGATTTGTACAAGTTATACGTTTCGTCACCACTTTGTGGAAAATCGTTAGGTATGAAAAGAATTTCTACCTTGAACTTGGTTGGGGCTCCAAAAAAACATTTTATTCTCATAGATCTGCAGGAGGTCAAATGAAAGTGGCAATTCCACTTTGTTAAGTTATTTTATTTTTCTTCGACATAACATAACAAGAACAGAATCACGCTCTGTAGGATTTGAACCTACGACATCGGGTTTTGGAGACCCACGTTCTACCGAACTGAACTAAGAGCGCTTTCTTACGACAGGAGATAAAGCAGTAAAGAAAAGGATGATTTTTGTACCGCATGCATATAGTCTAATTAAACGCCAAATTTTGTCCAATTTTCATCGATCTCAATTGATCCCTCGTTACTGCCCATACGATAAGTAATGGGTAGGGATGACAGGATTTAAACTCTTCCTAATTTTATAGCCCAATCAAACGCGCTACCAAGCTGCGCTACATCCCTTTTAAAAATTGTTGTACAGTGTCATTGTACAAAATCCCTGTCTTGTTTTCCACATCGTTATTTTTTCCTCCATCTATATACAATATCTTTCTCTTGCCATTTTTTCTTTTTGGTCTCTCTATTCTTCTTATTATGTAATTTCTTATTATCAAAATACTCATCATCCCGATCCCGCCGCTCAATCCAACGAACATAGAAGTTTCGAGGGTTTCCCGATAGAAAGATTTGCATGCGAGAGAGATCCCAATTCCGTCTATCCGGTTAAGCAAGCCCTGCCGCCAGCTTCCACCCATGAAAGAAGGTCCTGATCCTTCTCTTTCATAATTACAGCATGCCTTATATATACAGGGAGAGAGAGGAGTAATCCGACCCAGCAACGTTTGCTCCCATTCCAAGGCGGAGATGATTGGGCTAATCTCTTACTCTCCTATGCCTGCCTGAGGAGGTATCGATGGGATACGAAGCAGAACTGGACGGAGGGGATGGAACTACCGATCCTAGAAATGACAAGGGCTTGGGGAAAGATGCAATGCTTGAGTCACCGGAAATGGTTGGTGACGAAGAAAATCATAGGTAGCTTGCAAGCATAGGAATTTATAACCGAATTCTTTCATTCTCCCCCCAGCCGATGTGCGTCATCATCTTCTTCTACTCCTGCTGATGCCCCAACTCCATTTCCTTTTCGAATATACCAAAAGTCAGGGGGTTAGGATCAAGGGTTGGTCGAGCCAGCATTCGCTTTCTGCCTTTTTTAACCGAAAGAGCTCAACACTGAAGGATGCATTTTCCTCGATTCCTGCTTAACCGGCTTGGCATCGGACCGTACAACCAAGCGGTGCTACTCCACCAAGGAGTAATCGGGACCGGCAGCATAAGAGACCATGCAAAAAGATCTCTGTATTCAGCCAGAGGAGAGGTCAAAGTTTTTTCTCGTTTGAAGATTGCAGCTGAGTCATCTTGGGGCTGTCCTCGCGAGATTGACATCAACTGCCTCTGAGACTATCAAGGAAGAGCCGTCTTAAATCTGAGTTGGTGCTGGTTAGAAAAAACTTTGCCAAGATCGAAAGACGAAACAGGGCCGACCGGAATATGTTTTATGCAAGTCATGATCAAACTGTGGCTTATGATCGGGAGCCATCTCTTCTATAGGGGAAAGATCCCAACCCGAGGTAACGAAGAAGCCAACTCCATGATTTCATGCGGCTATCAGTCGCTATTTCCCCTACTGAGAACAGCTAAGGTCCAGTGTGTTGGAAATGCTGCACAGCATAGATGATAGGACTGTGAAATGGAGCTATGGGTCCTCGCACGCCTTTTCTTCGCTATTAGAGCTACCGGTGCCATGCTCAAAAGGCATATAAGACAGATCTTTTTTTTGTTGGTGGGTTGTTCCCGTATGTATAAAGTTGGTGACTTATAGGTAGGAGATCTCGTATATATCTGGATAGATAGATAACTATAGGGAGTAGTGAGTGTGCATTCATTCATGTACAAAGGTTTAGGTTATCTAGGTAGTATGGTGGTTTGAAACCCGGTGGGCTTGTCCCTGCTGTGACGGCTAGTTCAGTAGAAAAAAAAGGGGGAATAAAAAGAATCACATCACTGAGTCCTTCCACGTTCTTATCTTTGTTGGAATTCCGACTGCACTTTAAGCCTGCTACAGCCTGATTGCTTGCCATATTCATTCTCCTCACCAGACAGATAGTGGCTGAACGTGCCATAAGGAAGTTCACACTACGGGACTGAAACTGACAGTATTCTGTACTGCTGATACTGATACCATTGGCGGTGGTCGAGCCTACAACTAAAGAACTAAGGGCACCAGAGGATGAAAAGAGCTAGTACCGTTTCCAGTTCAGTTAGCCAGTAGCTAGGGCACCACAGAGATAAGAGGGAAAGACTATCCCTATATTCACTGATTCAGCAAGTCTGCAAGTGACAATGTGCAGCTCAAAAAGAAATGATTGATGAAGAAGAAATCCATCCACCTACTAAAAGAGATAGGGCGAAGGAGGAAAAGAGCGTCACTTCCACCAGCG
>WSSedA2C3DRAFT_1000047_pt1 | contig 16440 bp, 29 predicted proteins | sample WetSurSA2Cattail_FD_9486 | JGI IMG/M metagenome (IMG submission 9486) | reverse complement strand
CACTAAGAGTTATTACACGGCTGAGAAGAACGCGGAGTTCAACGCAGATCGACTGATTCGAAAGAAGAGAGAGGAGGGTTATGTAGAACCTGGAGAAGAGGAGTCAGTCTCCGTCATTGACTTCACGAAACCTCTCCCAAAGAATCTAGCCTTCTCCAAACCTAAAAACAGCATGGATCCCAAACGCATGCTGAAGATCGCCAATACCCCAGATGATGCCGTTTTGTTTACGCGAAAGGTTAATGGAATGGCGGCCATCATCTATCTCAATGCGAATAGAGAGATCACTATTTACAGCCGGCGTTTGGAGGACGTGACTGAGAAGTTCCCGCACTTAGTTAGGGAGCTAAAAAGTGCGGGAGCATTAAAGGAGTCCATCATCTTGGTGGAATCTTTTATGGGAGAGGGCAATAGCAAAGAAGACTTCAACAAGATGCAACAGATAATGAATGCTAAGACAGATCATGCTCTAGCAGTTCAAAAGGATCTCGGCCCAGCCCACTTTTATGTGTATAGGGTCCCTTTCTGGGGAGGAGCATTCGTTGAAGGAGATATGATCAATGTAGACTACATAGAATGGCTAGAAGACTTCTTACACGGCATCAGTACGAAGTATCTGCACCCCCTAGAAGTACAATGGGGGACCATTGAAGAGGCTGAGACCGTTGCTAAAGAGCGTGGTTATGAGGGTTGGGTTGCTTATCAAGCCAATGGCAAATTGAAGGATTACAGTTACAGTTTCCACGGTAAGCCCAACCGGCCTTCATGCGTTTGGAAAGTTAAGTACAGCCAAGAAGATGACTTCAGCGCCAGGTGGGACCCAAAACGCACTATGAGTGGTGGGCACTGCAAGAAAGGCTGCCAGTACAAAGATCACAAACAGGTACAAGTCAGTGGGAGCTCTGGTACGTGTGTCATCTGTGGAAGCCGGATGGTGGGGGATGGAACTTTGGGATCTGGGAAGCACAGTGGTCAAGTGGGTACCCTGTCTCTATATCAAAATACTCCAAAAGGAGTACCGGTCTATATCTGTGAAGTTGGAACTGGAATGACCGATGCTCAGAAGAAAGAACTGGCAGACCCCACGTTATATCCGCTTTGTGTGCGGGTTATCTTTGATGACCGCCGCTATAGGGCTAATGGGGATGATTCAAACGCTCTCTTGTTTCCGCGTTTAGATGAGATACGAGAAGATAAGGAGCCATCTGAATGCGTGAATGAAGAACTCACATTGAGTTGATCTTAAACGTCCTGCCACATCTGTCACACGTCAGCTCTCCGTTGTTCTGTTGGCTCATCACCGCCATCCCTAACTTGCACATCGGGCATCGTACTTTCCGGATTGATGCAGGATGACCCGCCTTCTCCACCACTACTTGATTCTGCTGCCGTTTCCTGTCCTTCGTTCCCCGAATTACTGGACTCATTACTTCCTCCAAATACCGCGGCTCCCTCTGGGGTGCCATCATCTATCGCCGGAGCCTCTTCCGGCTTTTCTTTAGCCCTAGATTCTGCTTCTTCTTTTTCCTTACGTAAGGATTCCTGCTCTATCTGTTTTATCTCGGCCATCGCCAAGGTTAGATAGTATCGCATATCCAGCATCTTTGTAGTGCTATTTTCCGGGCCAGGTACTTCAATAGAAGCCACGTTGCAACTCCCATTTAATTGACCCACTACATCACTTAAGATACGACGATGAGCACGAAGGTGAAGCTCTGATGCATCAAGTCCGGCCTTCAACTGGGACTGGTTCTCCCAAAGCCGACGGATATCTTGCGCCGCGCGCTTCTCCAACAGCTCAAGCTGTGAGGACAGTCTAGACTCTGAAAAGTCTAATTCAGCCTTTGACACCTTGAGTAGTTTTTTTGCTGATGACGCGGTTGGCCTGCTTTTTGGTTTTTGTACCTTTTTCTTTTCCAGTTGCCGTTTCTTTTTTGCTTCGGCCCTGTTTCGTACTGACATTCTGATCCTCCATAATGGTCGTTTCCAATTTGATGCGTTCTAAACTAATCTCGTCTACTCGATGAGAAACTTCAGCAATAATCTCCTCTATGGTCTCCACGGGTACAGTGAGTCCCTCCCCATGCGTGGAAATGCCTAACTTAGGGGGTGCCGCGTCAGAACCCACGAATTTAGAGAGGTGCTCAATGACCTCTTCCCAGGCGGAACATAGGTGCAATAATGCATTTCGCTTATCTAACATCTCTGAAAATCTGGTCGCCATGTCGGTATAAGATCCTTACTCGGGGTGTCGTCTAACAAAGACGTCCCAGCCAGCACGGGATCCCCGCTGGGGAGATGTGGGTTGAAGTCCCATGACTCCGGTCGTCGGGGAGGTAAGCGACTACTTCGCGAGCCGTCCGATGTTTCTTAGTCCTCAAACACCACCCACTTCTTCTGTGCACTTGTTGCATCCATTCTTGGAGTCTGAGGAGCGCTTTGACTAGGCAGCATCTTTCTGATGGCCGCATACCAATCCTTGTACGTAGCCTTTTCAGGAAGTTGCTTAAGAGCCATCAGAGCCACGTAGGTGAATGCCCCATTTGGGCGATTGTTGAAAACGGAATCATAGGAGTATTCTGGATCTTGACAGCCTGAGATCAACAAAGTGTCAGATCGAGTCTTTCTGACCAATAATCCCGACAAAGAGGCATTGGCTAATGCGCGTTCAGACCACTGATGTTTAAAGGCCATCGGGGATAGGAATCTGATCTTCCTGTGCCCGGACCACCCTGGGACTGGTGGTGCAAACCGAGTAACAGAACCACTGTGACAGGAATCAGAAAGTACTACAATACGAGCCCCTCTATGCCTATTGCTGAAGATATTATACAACTCATCATCAGTGATGACAGCCCCAGTAGTACCAATGTCCCACGGGCACAATGCTTCATCTCTACCATCACTCTCATCACCATCAGTGTCAGGGACCCATGTACCATGACCGGAGTAAGTGACTACTAGGAGATCTTTGGGGGTGGTGATTTTGACAGAATCCTCTAATAGATTTGTGATCACTTCCTTCGTAGCATCCTTATCCTTAAGAGTCCGGATGTCATCGAAATGGCGCCGTTCAAATTCTGATCTCCAGTCATCACAGTCATTGATACATCCTTTGAGGTCGTTGGCCACACCCGGATAGTTATTGATTCCTATACATAGAGCTCTTTTCATAGATACCTCCTATGGATTATACGGAACTGCAAAACCATTGGCGATCAACCACTGGTTCACATTTACAGGTTCAGCTTCTGGAGGAGAGACTACTAAGTCTACTAACCAACGCCCATACTTGTCGGGTTTATAGGTTGTAGCGGTAATTGGGCCTAGACCTAACACTTGCTCTAGCGCTTCCTTAGCTTTCAGACCGGCCTCTTTGGTACTCCCTGTTACCTCTGGACAGTTAATTCCATTCAAACGGAAAGTCTCTTGAGCCGTCTTCACGTGAGCAATTCGATCTTTGACGTGGAATCCAAAATCAATCTCAAAGAAAAACTCTCTCTTCACCTCAAGCTTCACCGTGTCCCCATCCACTACAGAAAGCACGACAGCATTGTAGGTGTACGAGTCGGTCTTGATCTTGAATGTAGCTCTAGGTGCTTTGACTGTGGCCATAAACCCTCCTACGCAGTGATGAACGCTAAGATCCGTTTGTATAGATCGGCTCCGTTCTTCGTATCGACCACAATGTTACGAAGAGGGTAAATGTGCAAGCCCCTATTTTTACGAGCCAAGGCTATATGTTCTCCTCCTCGAGATCTAGCAAGCTCCATCATGGTTTGATAACGAACATCAGTAGGGTGATATTTAAGGTAAATGTCTGCATTGTGTTCAAGAGTAACAAAGTGCTTCAAGATCACATGCGCCCAATCTGGCGTAGTAAGTCTATAAAGAAGTTCTCCTACTAGAGTATTTTCGTTATGAACTCTGTTACATTTTGTACAAAGTACCTGACTCCCCATTCTGTTCCTGGGATCGATAACTCCTTTGCAATCATCCATAGGGCAGATGTATAACTTTTCGTCGCCCCCACCATTCAATTTGGTCCCACTAATATACAGAGAGATGGCTCCCGGAAAGTGTTTATGACCAAGCCCAGACCGGCCCTTGCCGAATTGAACCTCCAGTTTATACTTGGCGCTTATCTTTTCCTTTAAGAGCTTATCCACAGCTTGTATTTTGCCATTAAAGGCTTTAACCTCTGATTCAGACAGCTCGTTTATCTTACCTGATTCCTGATACGCTTTGCTTTCTTCTGGTCCGTAGAATGGCATTTGATTCACCTAACTGTGTGCGCGCCCTTGTGACTTGGCCCACCTCTATCCGGTCCTGGTTGTCTGGGATCCCAAACTATAGAGGCCGTTCTTCGTGGAGAGACTCCTACCAATGGGAAGCTGTTTAGTTGTCCCCGTACCCGTTCTTTTGGTGCCTCGGTGAGGCCTACATCCAATAAAGAGCAAACCTCTACTACGGCGTCCTTTAGAATACCAGTTGGCTGAAGAATGAAATTCCATCCATATGCGAGATCGTCCCCTTTTAGGAAATACTGCTGGCAGATATGTGCTTCCCAACACGTCTTCTTTTTTAGAAGGTATTCCATCAATGCTAACCACCGTTTTTTGTCCTTTACACGGTAGAGCAAAGAGACTTGTTTTTTAGTTTCTGTGAACCTAACTACCTCAGCTAGCCCAGTAGAGTTCACAGCATTGACTAGCTGTTGTCCTATTTGTCGAGGCGGCATATTATTCCTCATCTAAATTATTGATCTCACCCTCATGTATTTTATAGAGGATGTTCTCCATCTCATTGTAGGTCCTCTCAAGAGCGTGGATGGCTAAATCTAAAGAACCCATAACTGCAGATGTACCAGACCACTCTACTAGCTTTAAAAACCTGCTTTCATCACGCACTTCTTGAATGCGGGCGTGAATGATCTCGTGAGCAGCTTTAAAAGCCTGAATGTCTTTCTCTGCCTCTGACATCTCATCTAAGAGAAGAGTTAAACTTACTCCTGTAGGGGGTTGATCGCATTCTCTCGCAGGAAGCGCAAGAATTTTGCCTCTCTCGACAATCCGTCCATCACCTCCTTCATCAGATTCGTGTCCGATCCCACAGGCACTCCCTCCCGAATCGCCTTCAAGAACATCTCCATTATCCGGCAATAAGCGTTGATCGTCGTTGCTGATTGAGTTATCTGAGCCCCTACTGTATTTTGATCGGCCATCCACGTTCTCTCCATCTTCCTCTAAAAAATGCAGGTTGAATATCAATCCCTGTTCAAAAATTATATTTCCCCTCTTAGCTGCTTCTGCGAGACCGTATTTCTTCGCCCAATGATGCAAGTTCTTCGCTATTCGTAATGCTACTGCTTGTGGAGACTCCGGCCAATTCTCTGTCAGTAATAGCCCCTGTTTTAGACTTTTCGCTATCTCCTCTATGCTCGGAATTTTCTTCCCTGTCACTGGGCATCGATCTCTCACCTCCCGGGTGTTTTTGGACATAGAGGAGGTGCTTACAAGGGATCCCTCCTGCGATTTCCGGCATGGGAGCTCCACCGGGCTCTCCATCAAGCCTTGGTTGCATGCAGCAGGTTGCTTGACACTCAGGATCACAGTGCCCTTTACGCACGCCATCTTCGTGGTAGTAGGAGCAGCTTTCCGGGACCCAGTCTCCAGGTCTCGGGTAGTCTCGACAGATTTTCGGCCTTTTTTCATAAATCTCACAGATCAAGTAGCCCATTACTTATCCTTGTGCTGTGGCCTTTTCTTCTTTTGCAGCACGGCGTCTTGATAAAAAGTCCCGGATTTCGTCCATGCTGCATCCAAAAGACATCCTCATCCCAGCGTGAGAAAAGGATGCATCGAAACGATAGTCTTTCATGTTCTTCTTTTCGATCTCAGAAACAGTAAAAGAAAATAGTTGTTTATCATTGTTGCTCACTTGGTCCTCCTTCTTTTTCTTCGGCTTTTTGGTAGCCTTCAAATGGGGAGCCGCGGTACGGCACTTTTTGCAAGCCAGCACATTAATAGCCGCCGGCATAGGCTCCAGGTCTGTACTTGCGACAAACTTGCGACAGCAATCACATCTCGGCATGCGTCATCTCTTTCTCTAACTTGCGAACACCACAGGAGTAAAACTCTGGTATCTCTCTAATATAGCGGACCTCTACATCCATGACCTCATACCAAGAATCTCCTAAGTGAATCCTAGAACCTGGTCTAGCGGCCATCTCTATATATTTCTCGGCACCAGTTCTACGCAGCACAATACGATCATCTCGTGTTTGTACAGCTATTAAACCGTGAATATTCATTCGTTGTACTCCCACCGGAATATCAACAGATATATGCTCCGTGTGGTCCTGGAACAGGTGTTCTAGCAAGAGATCAGTCTCCCGGAGCTCAGGCATCTCTTTGCTCTCTTCCAGTAAGTTTCCTATCTCTTCAGCGAAAGCAATAAGTTGCTCTTGTGTACGCGCCTTCAAGTCATCCGCTGACGGAATCACCGTTCCATCTGGAACCTCCACCATTTTCCATTTTTCCATAAGCCGCAATGTATGGGCTGGTACTAGACCGGCCTCAATGATTTTCTGCATCAATTTTTTCATCGGCCAACTCCATCTGCATCACTAGTGAGAACTCAATCTCTTCTACTGATGCTGCTTTACTTTTAGCCCCACAAACTAGGACCTTGTCAGCATTTAAGGTCTTATCAAACTCAATCTTTGCACCACATAGCTGGGTTATGTGAGTTGTCACAGCTGGGTCCACCCCTAACCATTTCCAGAACCACGTCTTAGTCCCCACCACAAGATGAGTGACAATGTACCCAGTGAGGTGCATATAAATCATGGTCTGTAAGAAGATCGTAGTAGGTAGCCAATTACTATAATTGTAGGGCGATTCCTCCATAGGTTTTTGCCGAATGATCTCAGTCAACGACATGCCGTCATATGACTGAGCATTTTCAAACGGGTGTACCTCACCTCCAGAAGCTATTCTGGTATAGGTTATAGGCTCTCCTAATGATAGGTGGATTGACTGGACTCCACCGAGTTTTAAGATCGTCTTTATCTCCTCGAGGATGCCATCAATGTCAGGGGGCAATTCTACCTGTGCCTTGGCCAAAACATCTTGTCTAGGCGCGGCCAGTTCTTTAGAGGTGAGAGATTCTTTCATATCTGCCTCACTCCTTCAGCCTCATCATCATGCTCTTTCCGTAACCGTACAAAGAAATCACGTATCAGTGTAGAGACAGTGGTACCTTGCTTATCTGCATACTCCATAATCCAACTCTTCAATTCTCGATCTAACTTGAGATTGAGACGGGACTTCACACTTATATGATCTTCTCTACTAGACACTGTCCGTGAACTCCGAAATAACTTCCTCTGCTTTTTTCAGGAACCCAGATAATACTAAAGATTTAGGCCATGGGAAAAGGTATGCTCCACTTCCAACTGTATTGGCAAACGTCAATGCACGAGAACGAATGTCTTCTGGGGTAGATACCTCAGACCCCAATGCCCATCTCCAGGCAGCCGCGTCAGCATCAAGTTCAAACCTGTAACGGAAGTATGCTACCCCAATAAAGAATGGAAACAGTGCATACAAAAACAAGTATGGTATGAATCCAACCCACGGATGTAGACCAAACCCACACCACCTACACTGTGTAATGTGTCTGCACTCATGGACCATTAACTTTCGTAAGTCGGCACCTAACCACCCACGCGGTATGTAGATGGTTCGGCAAATCGTAGTAGCGAAACCAGTCATGAATGTCGCATTGAATAGGTGGGCGAATACATTCAAAAAGATCATTAATGCGGAATCATCTTTGATCTCTACCCTAGCCGTAGGTTCTAGAGTTTTTGCAAAGGTATCCAATGAAGCACACATCACATTCGTAGACATTAGTATCCTCGCAACCTACATACTTCTTCTCGGATGGTTTGACCTGGGCATGTAGGCTTTTTATGTTCCCAATGACCAGTAAGGATAGTTGATTTTAAAACAGCCCTTGCATAATCAGTCCAAAATTCAGACAGTATGGTAAGCTGGGCTTCTGACGGTTCTCCGCTAGTCCCTTTCATAGGGACAGTGATTCCGGCATCGGGATCTAAGAAGTAGCCTTGAAATGCGAGACCACCTCCAGGAGTATTCATACCATCTCCAGTATGCCAAGTGACCATGTCAAGTCGATTACATTGATAGACAACCCACTTATCTTTGTAAACCAACGGCATAAAAGGTACGAACCAGGTGTATGCAAAACCAGGCCACCCACGTCCCTCACCAGTCCACACAAACTCTGGCTGTTTTGGTTTACCGTATCGTGGATTAGTTACCCAAGTTGGATCTCTCACGAAGAATGAACCAGTGTTGAAAACCTGCTTGTCATATGAGCCATACCCGCCGGCAGTTTGGTGGGCTATAATCGCCTCAATCTTCCTATTTGGGATCTGGGAGTATGCCCCGCTGACTTCCGGTTTCTTGGTGTTGGGGTTAATCACATCGGAGCCATGAGGATAATTTTTGTGTTTGGGGAGTAGGTCCGAGATGTCATAAATGATAAATGACGGCCCCTCAAATACGATCTTCTCCGTATTGATATTCATGGCTGGCCTATACTCTCTAGCGCTTCCAAGTAACTTTTCAGGCCCGGAATCTTGAACCTATCTGAGAGCCACTGGATAGTGAAATCATGTATCTGTCTAAGGGTCTGTTCTTCTGTTTCTGGGGTAAAAGAAATCCCCTTGTACCTTTCCGCCCACACTTTCTCGAGCTCCCGCATGACAGCATAGTTCTGCCCGATGAATGTAGGCAGCCACATCCAATTCAACTCTAAGATACCGCCTTTGTCCTTAGCCATTTGCACTGCCAGCATGGGATCCTCCTACTGCGTGAACTTCAACGGATTCTTGCGATCATAAACCAATAGAATATCATTTGGCTTAATGATAGCCTGGTCCTTGCCCACAATTTGCTGAACTGCCTTGGATGTCTCTGTATACCCAGCCACGAAAGTGATGAATAAGACACCATCCCCTGGTTCAACACCAGTAGGCACCACCTTGTTATCGTATTTCTTCCCCATACCAGTCTTCAGCACCACTCCAGTATTAAGCACATGTTCGTGAGAACCTTGCGGCTTGTATAAGGTCACGCCAGATTCAGTGGCTACTTTGTCAAGCTCAGGGTCCACTTGTATGAGGATGTTGTCGTTGAGTGGTGTGACATTCATGCTTTTCTCCTCAACGGATTGCCCACGGGTACGTCCACCTTCTCCTCAGGTATGGGTCCATCTAAAGATTCCAACTTCCTGTCTATAGCGTCAAACACCCACCCAGCTGGAACTTCCATGTTCGCTTCTGCTCCCTTTGGCATGAGGTATCGGAAGGATGAAGTAGGTGTTCCCTTTGGTCGAATGATAAGACGGTTCATCTCCTTCCCCTCGCCATCAACTAGTCCAGCAGCCAAGAAAACCTCCACTGGGATGAGGTGTTTAAGAGCCTTGGATGGGCCACTGACATCCTCAAAATCAAGTCTAGATCTACGATTCTGTGCCATTCGAATTCTCCTGTTTGAGCGTGGGCGCAAAAGGCCTCACGTCACATATTTGATGCCGGGGAGCCCATAACTCAAGCGCTCTCGGCAGGTTAGTTTTTATTACTTGGATCATTTCCTCATCCAATTCCCACACCCTGTCCGACCTACCGTTCAACACCGCTTTCGTCGGAGTCAGGATTGTTACCTTGCACGGGAGTGAGTCCCCCTTCATCAAATCGTGCAGAGTCTCCAACATCTTGTTCATTTCTACAGCAACAAAGTCGATCTTGTGTAGGACTGTTTCCTCGGCCTCCTCCCCGTTCTTGGACACCAGAACCTTCATGAGCCCTCCCGTGAAGACCGTGGTCTTCGGATCCCTCGAATATATCCAGTTGAACATGATCCATTGCTGGGACATCAGTTCTCCTCGTGATCTTGAGCACGCATGCTCCATGCGGACTCGCTGTTAAATGTACGGTTAACCCGTTCTGTAAATCAAGTGACCCCAGCACAACTCGTCCGGTGGAGGTCATAGCTGCTCGAACTTTTATAATGCGACTAGTGAGTAGGTACGCTTCAACAGCCTCAATCCCATGACTCACCTGTTCTGGAGTCCCAATCCCGCATAAGGCTCCGAACGCCTCGGTAGGAGTAAGTGTCACAGGTTCTATGATTCCGGCGTCTATAGCGATACGTAACTGTTTCTTGAAGTCTGAGGTCACTGCTGCCATTTCCCCACTACAATATGGGCAGACTCTCTTGGAATCATTCCAGCGTGGGTGTATCACTAACAATCGAATGATCTCGTCTCGAGCTCCTTGAACGTCCCATACTGAGGAGCATTGTTTACAAGCAAAAAACATTAAATTTGCTCTCCTGGATCTTCATCATCATCAATCTGAACTTGAGGAGCAGGTTCTGCGGCTGCTGGGACAATAGGGTACCCATACTCATCAGATTCAACAGACTTGTTTCTCCCGCGTATTGGGTATCCTTTTGAATCCAAGGACACGCCGTGCCCTAGACCGGGGACTGAAGATTTTTTTTGTGGAGCTTCTGCTATTTGCCCTAATGCCGGAGCAGCTAGAAACTCAGGCACATCGCCTGTCTCAGTTTGAGCTGTGAACTCTCTAGTATCTGTATGTAGGGCTTCTTTCCCGGAAACTATCTCAGAAAGCAACTCTATAAGATGGCTGATCGTTTCATCGCTCGTCGGAATAGGTACTAAACGCCCACTGGGGGTGCGTACAGTGATGCTGTTCTGTAACTTTCCAGCATTCTCCCCGTCCAAGCATACGTACTGACCAGCATCTACTATTTGTATGGAGACCTTCATGGCGACACCTTTGGTGGAGGAGGAATACTCTCTATTCGTTGACGGAGCTCTTCAGCACTCTCTCTCTTTTTTTGCTGTTGGCTTGTATCAGTTAAGCTCTTTGCAGCCTGGAAAATGCCATTGAACGCGAATGCAGCAGACCGTATGGAATTCAAGACTTTGCAGAAAGTGAGTCTTTGATCGTGTGAGGCCAATTCCTCATATGCCGTGCAGTCTCCACCGCATTCCCTGTTCCACTGAATCCAACAGAATAGTTGATCTCCAGTGACCTCGTGTTCATCCGGACGCTCTATATATGGCGTGCTTTCATCAGTTGCCACTCGACACCTCCTTGTGAATGGCCTCTACTTCCAGTAGCACTCCTCGTACTGCGGCCAGACATGCTGCCCGTATGAGTCTCCCGAGATGGGTCCTATCCTGCAAACCCACAAATCCGGCCTCGATAATAGCCAGCCCCATATTGTGAGCAGCACCACCCGCTATCTTTGTTAAAAGAGTCGTGGCCATAGTCTCAGCAATGGATTGGGCTGTATCAGCCCCAACACCAGATGCTAGATGCTTATCTACTAATCGATCTGGTATGCCTAACAAGTCCGTGTCAACTCCCTTCCAGCCACAGTTCAAACAGGTAACCGCATAGGAAGAAGATAGGCCATTAATCAATCGACCTTTATCCTCAGACTCAATTTGTGCAGACATACACCCAGGACATATCCTATTCATGCCTAGTCCTCCTAGATCTCATCCTGCTACGTGGTTTGTGTAGCGGGACCAAAGGCGTGACTGTAAGCGGTCCGCGTGCAGCCTCGTTCTTGAGATAGTCAATGGCCGCTCTATCTTGACGCTTCCTTTGACCACGTTGATATGGGAACAGCTCATCTAAGTAGCCTTCCCACGCCTCTTTCGTGGCCTTCTGCACATTGGAGTCCTCGCTCTGAGCTGACAGTAGCGCTTGTACGATTGCTCTGGTTTCCTGAAGCCGGATAGTCTGACGCATCTGCCAGACTAATAGGAGAAGAGACTCCAATGGAGAGCCCGGCCTCGGGGGCTTGTCCATTTGGTCGTAGAGCAAGTTGGCTCTTGCCCAACCCACTGGAGTCTCTAGCCATTTTTTAACTGCTCCGATCCACCGAATAGGAAGAGCATGCGGACACGCTCGTCAAACCAAGAATAGTTCACGCCTAGATTGGCTAGGAATTGAACAGGGAATCGCGCCACTTTGTTAAACTTGTCCATGAACTTTTTCTCATCCACCTTATTGTCCGTGTCCAGGTGGTTTGGGAGAGGCATGTTGTTGATCGCAAATACTCCCAGAGTAATCTGCATCAGTGAGTATTTGTCGTAGACGTACCGATCTCCACCTCTCTCACCAAACATCATCTGCTTTACAGCCAGATCTTCGTCCCCTCCCACAGATCGAAAAGTGATGATGATATTGGGAGCAATCGGCACGTCCTGTCGAACCTCACCCAACAAGATCACATCTTCCACCTTCATAGGGAGTAGTTGTGACTCAATTTCCTTCCGGCGTTTTGGGTTGTTGAGCATGTTCCACTCATCTTTATCCCTAAACGACCTGAAAGCTTCGTAATCAAACTCATCGAATGGTGTCTTCGTGGCAGAGACCTCCTTCTCTAACTTCTCTGCCTCCTCCTTCTTAGTCTCTAACTGCACCTGTTGTTGTGTCTCTGCCTTACTACGAAAGGTTTCCAAAGCTTTGATACTCTCCATAGTCTCGGTCCGTAACTGTGGTTTATACGGTCCTTGTGGTTGGACTGACACCATCGGTTGATTTGCCGCATACATAGACCCAACCCCTGGCCTGAAGCCTGGTTGAGTTTGTACTTCAGGAGGTAGTGGAGCAAGCGGGTGGCCAGCATTCATTCTGTTTTGCATCTCCGCTAGTTGCGGATTATAGGATGGCGCCAGAGGATTAGTAGGATCAGTCAAAGCCGAAGCTTGCTCATCCATAGTCCGCCCTTCAATATGTTGAGCATCTAGTGGAGGTATTCTAACGGCTGCCCCACCTCTTGGTGACCTGGGCTGTTTTAGAGCAGCCATTCGTGCTTGAGCAGCAGCTTGTTCAGCGGACTGCGCTTGCTCTACTTTCCGGCTACGAAGAATCTCTTCTGGTACCTTATTGAATTGTATTGTGGTCTTGTTTTTGTCGCTCATATGTACCTCGGAAATCGTTGTCTCGGTGATCGCCGTGGATCTCTACGGGCCTTCCCCTCAACCAGGAACGTGCGCAGTATGTCATGCACAAGTTGACGAAACATGGGGCGATCTACAGTAGGAATCAGCCCCCTATTCAGTAGAGCCACGTGAAATTCGTCTATCCGGTACTTCATTCCTCGACTGTCCCAAAGTTCTGAGAGTTGCTCCTCAGTAATGAAAGGCTTATCGTCTGGAAGAACAGATTCGGCGTCCGGTTTCCCGTCGAACTGCCCCTGTCTTTTAATGTCAGTGAATTCTTTTTTGTTCATGGCCTAAAGAAAGACGAAATCGTCTTTCTCGTAGTTGTACACACGCTGTATGTCCTAGTCAACTCAATTCAGCGTCTTCATGAATTCCCTGTAGATATCGGGGAGTTGGGTAAGCCAAAACGTCTCCTCACCAGCATTGGTAGGGATCTTTTCATCTTTTAATTTAGCCAATAGGACAGACGTCACTTCATGTGAACCCCTCATAACCTCGCTTCTCCCATGAACATAACGCAGATCACTCCATACCTGTTTTCCCTCCCCAGTCTGGATTGTGACCTCACTGTGATCTAGAAAAGTAGAGAGGCTCATTCCAGATAAGTGCTCGAACATAACTGGGGGATTCAGGGAGATCTTATGAAAGTAGAAAAGTCGATCAACCATTTCATTAACTGGAGAACTTGAAACCAGTTTTTCAGCCGTGGCAATGCGCGCTCGATCCTTCCGTATCCTTATACGTACCACATTATTTACATCCTCCATTTCATTCCTCCGGTATCTTTGTCCACCCAACAGGTTTCTTAGGTTCCGGCTCTGGGGCTTTTACAATATCTAATCCCTCATAACCACAACGCCTACAGCGACCGTAATCTCCCCCGCCGGCATAAGGGATGAGCTTGCTGCCCACAGCATACTCATTTATCACTTTGTGGATCATTCCGCATTTCGGGCATTTGGCGTGAGTGTCCTTCTTGTCCCCGCGCCATTTTAATACGAAGTTGCTCATGTTGATCTCCAGGAAACATCATGTGTAATACTTCTTGAATAAGTTGATCTGTAGGAACGCCCTGAAGTTTCTCACCGGGTTTGACGTCTGGAAGTTCTGGAAAACGGAACTCCCCCTTCAGTAATGCCACTCGTAAAACTTCATGGTACATCCGCATCATGAAGTCCATCTGCTGCTGTGTTTTCTCCAGAGTGCGCTTTACCATGACCGCGCAAGTGCCACAGATCTGCAATCCTTGGAATCCAAACACTGCCTTATCATCTATGGTGGATTTGCAATTTACACAGACTGGAGACCGGGTATTAAACTGCATCACTGGTCTCCCAAAAACANCGNTCNCCAACNCCAGCNCGTCTTAATATCCTTTTTGGCAATACCAGAGTAGCCTCACTGATATTGGTGATCACTACGTTGGCTTGAATGCCTGCAGCGTCTAGATACTTATGTGCCCTCGTTATATGCTCCTCCAGCATGTCCGGCATCTCATATCGGACACCTAGTCTCGTTTCTAGCCACATGACATGGAAGATCTCTTTGCTACAATCTTCTTTATTGGATCGTAACTCATCCTGTGTATTGGGCATGGTCCAAACTCCTCTACTGCAGCCTTGTGCTTCTGCGTCACATAACCCCTATGCTTATCAAAACCGTACATCGGATAGACGTCATGATACTTATCCATGAAACATGTCTGAGCATACTTTGCTAAGATAGACGCAGCCTTCACACAAGCAAAAATATTGTCCGCCTTTACCACNGNTTTTACCCANGAGTCTCCAGTCCCCACATTACCGTCAATCACCACNGGGGCAATACCAAATTTCTGCTTAGCGTGGCCCACTAATACTCTAACCAACCTCCTCCATTCAACCCCCAAGCCCTCTCTATCTATCTGTTCCGGGGATGTGGAAAGAGTCTCATACCATGCGGACAACGTCCATATTGGGTCAACTAAATCCTCTCTTTGGGCTTCTGTAAGTTTCTTAGAGTCTTTCAAGCCCGGTATGTGCATCTTCACATCTAATGACACTGCACTGATGTACATGTGGCCAGCCATACAACCACGGCCGGCCTCGTCAATTCCGATCAGAAAGTTTGACATCCTACCACCACGACCTCGGCTGCCAGATTTGTCCATTGTCCTTTTTAGACTCATCTGGTTTTTTGTCTGACACGACTTCGTTTCTAGCAGCAGTAGCTGCCATGAAAGAGTAAACACCGAGGTCTGATAGTGTATCCTGGGCTGCCTCTCCCACCTTATCAGACGTTTCTCTCAACAACAAATTCCCGGCCCTAATGAACTTATCCAACATCCGCGTCATAAGCCCATACATGACATGCTTTTGAGGAGTGTCTAATACCACTGTTCCCAACCACAGATGCATTGTTTCCCCAGCCAACAACCAAGATGCGCCATAGTTGTCATTTTTGTCTTTGTACGTCTCTGTCCACTTCTCCATAACATCTGGGACTAGTTCTGAGATTGCTTTGTTGAAAGCTTGAACTTTAGCTTGATCGATCATTGGTCCTCCTCCCAATGTGGACATCTCCCAATGTGGACATCTGCTAATCATTTCTTCCCACATCGTCTTTTTGGTTTCGTGCATTATTCCAAGTATCGTACCGCGGCGTTTATACCTCCAAGTTTTTGAGTCTGAGTTGCTCTTCCACAAACTCAGATAAATCTCCTGATACCCACTTTTTCCAAAAACTTGAAAGTTGCGGTATCTGCAATGCATGTTGCATCCATGACACTCTACGTGTTTCCACAAAACGCCTGCGGAGTTTCCATTCTTGGTGGGCCTCATGGAATGCCTTTTTCGTATAAAGAATTTGGACCTTCTCCATGCCACTGAATCCCAACTCTTCCGAGAGTGCCGGGGAGAGGTCAGCAATACCTCTCCATGTTCCCGGATCGTATCGGTGAATTTTAACACACCAACCATGTTTTGCTCCTGTCGCATTACAAGAAATGCAGCGTAATCCTCCAGCAGCATGGCAACCCACTGCACCAAATGTTCCGCGGTCTATTACAGTCGCAGATGATACCTTTTTAGTACGCATACTCCTAATCCAAACACGCATACCACAAGGCAAAGTACGGTGAGCTAAGAATCGGTCATTGGGCTGCACGGAATACCCCCACCAAGAACAGGCAAGTCGTTGCGGACACATATTGACTCGCCTGCCCCTGATGTAGGTAATGTCCTTCCCAAAGGGATCATACGTTGTCGCTAGACCCTGTTCTTGGATCGGTGGATGATCCGGTGACATTGGTATCACTAGTAGTCCCAGTATCAATAGTTCCAGCATTACACTCCTCCTTCTGCCTAAGGCGCTCAT
>WSSedA2C3DRAFT_1000045_pt1 | contig 16544 bp, 1 predicted proteins | sample WetSurSA2Cattail_FD_9486 | JGI IMG/M metagenome (IMG submission 9486) | reverse complement strand
GAAAAATCAGTCTCTGGCTATGAGAGCCAGATTTGAAGTAATGCTTTATCTCCAAGGACTAGCACCGGACTTCTTACAGAAGACTCCCGAAGCACAAGCTTTGAAGGAAGTTGAGGACGAGATAAGAGAGAAGGCGAGAGAAGCCCTTAGTAAATTAGAGGAAGGTCTTAAGGCTGAGGAAAATGCCAAGGAGCCTGAAGAGGAGCCCGTGGTAGAAGAGCCTGAAGCCAAGACTCGTGGTCGTAAAAAGAAAACTTCGGAGTAAGAAATGAGTTTAGCTCCTGAAGAACTTGAAAAGTATATCGAGCAGATATGTGCTGGAATTAAATTGTTGGATGTAGACAATGTTTTATTGGTTCTTAAAAATCCTAGCAATTTGACATTACTGCATTCAAGACGAGTTTATGATCTGGAGTTTGCGAAATCTGTAAAAGATGGTTTATTGAAAACCGAAGAAATGAAGAAGCTAATTGAAGAAAGAAGCTTCATTTCTCAGGAAGATAGAAATAGATTATCATCTTTGAAATCGAAACTAGAAGGTCAAAAAGTTTTACTTGCTAGAACAGTAAAAGTAAAAGCTAATCAAGACAGNATAAAAAAGATCATAGAAGATTTAGAAAAGCAGATTAGAGAAATTGAAATAAAAGAACGCACTAAATACTCTATGACTGCGGACACAGCGGCTGAAGAAAGTAGATTATTGTATCTATGTTGGGCTTGCTGTTATAATTCTGAAACGGATACTTTGTACTGGAAGAATTATAATGATTTTGCTACTGAATCTAAACTGCTCTTTAGACAAAAAGTTCTTTCCGAATTTATAACTTTTTATGGCGGAATTAATACAACGATAATACGTTCTATAGCACGAAGTAATTTATGGCGCATTAGATACGTGACAAGTTTAAAGACGTCGGAGCCCTTATTTGGGGTTCCGACTTCTGAATATAGTAATGATATGTTGAATTTGGCGTACTGGTCGCACTTCTATCAAAACATTTATGAGATGATGCCTGAAGATCAGCCGTCAGATTTAATAATTGATGATGATGTGGCGCTAGATGCTTACATGAAGGATTTTTACAATGAAAGAAGCAAAGATGCCGCAGCAAGAAGAGATAAAGGTAAGCGATATGGTAAACTATCCGCTTTCAATCAACAAGAAGTTATAGTAACAAGGGCTAATGAATTATACGAAGACATTACTTATGATAAGCCTAAGGAAGCCCAAGCTATCAAGGACGGGATCTTAAAGCAGGAGAAAGAATCACACAAGCATCGCGTGGGCATGATGCCAGAAAATCTCCGAAAAAAATAGGCAAGGACAGGTTCCTGTTTTAAATTACTGGGCTGTAATATGTGCTGAAAATTCTGGAGGGACTAACCTTGCCACCAATGGGAAAGTACACAATTGATGTAACCATGCCTGAGCTGAAGAATATCGTGACAGCGCTGGACAGGATTGCTGCCTCCAAAACCTTTTCCGATCAAGGCAGCCGCGATAAAGCTATAGAGGCACTCACCAAAGTAATAGAAGTATTTACTCGCCAAGTTGCAGATCAAAAAACAAGTATAGAAGAACGAAACAGGACGTTAGAGAATGCGTTCAAAGCCATTGGTGCGTCTTCTGCCCCCGCTGCTCAATCATTTACTGCAAGACCACTTCCTCAAGAAAAAACTCTATTCGACAGAACCATCAAAAATCTTGGTGGCGAAGTTGATAAAATAGCAGCCTCAATAAAAGATAAGTTAGTAGTAGCTGTCGATCTTGAAACTGCTCCTCTCGATAAGAACACTCAAGCCATTACTCAATTAAGTTATAAGATTGGTACTCTGGAAGAGATACTAAACAAAACTCCTAGAGAAGAGAAACGTATAACTGTAAAGCCTCCTGTAGAAACCGAAGCTAAGTACTTGGATCTCTATAGGAAAGAAGAGATAAGGCAGAAAAAAACTGAAGGTAGTATTCCAAAAATACCTTTTGAAACACTACAAAAGGACGGTATAGAATTATCTAAAGCCCTGGAAGAACTTAAGACCCAACTTGAAAAAGCTACTACAATGTTTGGTCAAAACATCGCTAGATTTGATATTGATGTTATCAATGATAGTTTTAAGAGAGCCGGAATAGAAGTTAAGAGCGCAGTTGAAAATTTTGTAGATAGTTTGGAAATCAATCGAGTTAACTTTCCTGAAAGAGGAAAGCGTCAAGTAGATATTGGAAAAGGCACTGGTAGAATGCCTTACAGTTTGGAGGAATACGCCAAGGATCTTAAATTGAGTGGTAGTGATATTTCTAAATTCGGTGATCAGATACACGATAGTATGGTTGACATCGATGCCGCTACTCAAGTCATGGTAGACGCTTTTTCTAAAGGTAAAGGATTGACCGCTGCCGAGGCTGATTTTACTGGTAAACTTCTTTTGTTGTCTAAGAAATTAGAGGCAATGACTAGTGATGTAGATAGGGTAGGAAGCGCTACCGAAACTATCGAGAGAGCCAGTATGACTTTGGAAGACGCCATGCAGGGGCTTAGTGAGTCTACTGGCGGCGCTTCTAAAAAGATTGATAAAGCTGCTGAACGAGCTGTTATTCAAATGACGGATTTATCTAAAGTTAGATCAGCTCTTCAAGCCGCGGTGTTTAAAAGTGAAGTTATTAAACCTTCCGCTGAGCTTGGTAAATATGCCCTTGAAACCAAACCAGGATATGCTGGTGGTGAAGAGGGTCAGAAACTTACTTACATGGTTCGTGATATTTCTAAGTCTCTTTTCGATCTACAGCAGAACATTGTTTCTTCTCTTGAAAAAGGTTTGACCAAGGGAATGGAGATTATAAAGGATGAGGCTGGGGAAGCGTTTAAGTTATCTACTGGTGAAAGAGAATATGAACTTAAGATAGCTGATGTTAGGGGATTAAAAGATGCTCTGCGCGCTCGTGGCGAAGTAATGGGCCCTGGAGCCGGAATAACCGACATTATGAGAAAGTTTAGAACTTCTTTTGTTGAATCTAAACTTAGTACCCCTCAGTCTGTTGAGGTGATGGCAGACGCGGTAGTAAAAGAAATATCTAAGATGTCCAGCGAAATGGTAAAAGCATTTGGTGACGATCTTAGAGCAGTTAAGGATTTGTATCAAGGTATCAAAGAAGAAAAGATTACAACAGCTGATGTCGCGGGCAGACAAGATCTACCAGATTTGTATAAAGACGTAGCTCTGGGCGCTGAGGCTGATAAAGAATTAAGCAAATACATAAAGAGAATATCTGTTCCAGCAGCTAGGGTTACTTCCGAGGGCGGTTTGGCATTTGGAACTAAATATGGTTCCGAAAGAGCTATGGCTCAATTTGCTACTATTTCTACTGGATTGGAGCAGTTTATAGGCGAACTTAAATCATTGAGAGCAGCTCCAATGGAAATAGAACGTTACACTACTGAAATGTCTGGTCTGCCTTTGCGTCCAAAGCGTGGCTTACCCGAAGCTGAAAAGGCTTCCAAACTAGCCGAACAAATGATTGGTAAGATATTTGAACTCGGAGGCGGTGGAGAAAAAAGTATAGTAGGCAAAGGATATGCTCGTGCCATTGCGGTAAGGCGGATGGAACGCGGTGAGATTGGAAAAGAAGAAGCCGCTAAATTTGTTGATGCTGGCACTGATATACAGACTTTAATAAACAAATCGAAAGAACTTGGTATTACAGCTCTTGATGTTGCAACAGCTCTTGATAAAATAGATTTTGAAAACTTTTACGAAGTCTTAAATCGTATTTTTAAGGCCGGCGAAACTCCTTTCTTACAGAAAGCTGCCGGCGGATTAGGTAAATTTGATGATAGAACCATGCGTGACATTGGTAAAGCAGTAAATGATCTGCTTGGTTTATTACCAATGATTGAGCCTGGTCAGCCTAAAAGACGTGCTTATGATGAATCGAGTGTTCGTGTATTCACCAAGTCTGCGATTAAGGAACTAAAACCTGCGGATGAAAAGAAACGTATAATCGAATCTGGTCTTGTATGGCAAGATATTTTGGATAGAAGTGAGAAGCTAGGAAAGGGTTTCATATCCGAAGAGAAGCCTTATATGGGTGCTCCCAAAGCCGTATCTTTTGATATCAGTGACGCCGCCAGTTCGCATTTGCGCCAATTTAATCTTGAATTTGGTAGTCATTTAAAAGATCTTGATAAGACCATGACTACAATGAGTACTTCTGATATTAGAGGGCTTGCTCCATTCAAGCAATTTTCATCTGTTCAACGTCAGATGTCTTATGCTATGGGCGCTAATGTTGGAGGTATGCCAGGCCAGGCTTTAGAAACTCCAGCTTTGATGAGTGCCAAAGAAAGATCGATGATAGAGGCTGGTAAGTATGGTGCAGGTGGATATGGTCTAAACGTAATTACTGAATTAAGAAATACAGCCGGTACTTTTGAAGATCAGATAATGATTGCTGGTAGATTGGCGGATGTGTTTACTAAAATTACTGCCAGTATGGTGAAACCAGCTCAGGCTTTCGTTGAAGGTCAGGGAGAAATATCTGCTATTAGAAAAGGTACGATTAAAACTACAAGCAGAGGATTGGATTTGAAGGCTGCTGAAGCAGAAGCCTCCGGTAATAAGAAAGCTTTCGAAGACGCCTTGAAGAATGTAATGACAGAATTCCAAGACGTACTAGGTGTTCCGCAGCAGTATAGAGGACGTGCTGATATTGCTGAGTTGTCTGATGACATAGGAGATGTAATCAGGGAACATCGTGGTAAAACTGTAACTGTTCAAACTGCTAAATTGACTGAAACATTCTTGGATTATTTTGGTAGAAAGTTTTCAACAAGATTTGGTACAAAGGGTGTTTCCGTAACTCCTACTGACATAGTGCCTACCGAACTTGCAGAAGTAAAAGATGCTGCTGTTAAGATGGTTCAGGATGCATTGAAGAGTAAAGCTAAAGTGGAAATTATGCCTGGTAAAGGACTAGGTTATGCCCCTGTACCTAAAAGTATGGGCGAGATGTTTATGGAATTAGTTAAAGGTACAAGTTTTCCAGAAATAGACACAGTTAGAAAAAACGTCAAAGAATTAGCGGATGCTTTTGAAGGTGCCGGCGGCCCATTGGGTCAGGCATTTTCAGATGCTTTGAAAGCCCCAGATGAAATTTTTTCAAAAGAAGCTTTTAATGCTTTAGCGAAAGGGCTTATTGAGTCTGGAAATAAATTCATGATGGATTTATTCACTAATGCTGATAAGGCTATAGTAGTACCTGAAGAAGTAACCAAGCAGAAAAAACTGTTTGAAACTGCATCTGAGTTATGGTCTACTGCGTTTGGAGAGCAGTTGAAGCCAGGTACAAAGGGAATGCTTCAGATTCAAGGGGCTTATAAAGAAAGATATCCTGAGCAGGCTCCATATAAATTGATGCCCATAGAGGCTCGTATAAGTTCTCGTGGCGCAATGAAGAGAGGTTTAATGCCCGAAGTCCTTGAGGGGTTGGTTAATAATCTGGTAGGAAGCGCTACTGGTACAACTACTTTAGTGGATGATTTGACCAAGAAAGGTACTGCTGATCTTAAGGGGTTGATGGATGAAATTAACGATTATCTAAACACCCTTGGATATGAATCTTATAAAGATCTTGAAGGCATGACAAAGCGCCTCCAAATGGAGGGCGCTAAGCCTGCTGATATCACTAAAGCCAAAGAAGCTGAAAAGAACTGGACAGTGTATTCTAATGTAATAGATGAGTTTGGTAAACAAGTTCAGAGTTTTGTAGCCCCTAAATTTTTACAAGTACTGGAAGAGCCTCATAAATACAAGGATTGGTCTGAAGCCGAATTAGGTAAAGGATTGAAAGGCGCTAAATTGGATTTCCAATCCTTCGCCGCTATGGCTGGCGTGTTTGGTGAGGGCTCTCAGATGATGAAAGAGTTAGCTTCCCAAACCACTGTTACTTCAAAAGAAGGTTGGGAACTAATCAAAGCATTTCAGATGTTAGATCCTACTATGAAGGATCTTAAGAACAACATAATGAAAAATCTTCCTACAGTGGAGATAAAAGACGTTCAGAAATTTGAGGATTCCACTGGATCATTAGAAGATTTCAAGCAAACAATTTTTGATATAGCTAAATATCCAGCCCCTTTTAAATTAAAGATGCCTAAGGCTGCTCCAAAGCCTGGCGAGGATTTCTACGAAGAAATGTACGTACCTGGTGCATCTCTTAGAGGTACTTACTCTGAAGAGTTGATGGGTAAACGTGCGCCTACCAACATATCCCGTTATCTTGCAAACCTAGTAAACGCTGGTAAAGATGTTGAGGATCTGACTAATATCCTTCAGCAAGGCGGAACTGGGCTAACCGAAGAATATCAGAGAAAATATGCTGATACTATGAGAAAAGATTTATTAACCACTCTCACTGGTATTACAAAGCGTTTTAGAGGTTGGGAAGAGACCGGTGCCACTCCTGAACAAACAACTAATATGCAGGCCACTATTGAAAAGTATATGAAGGCGCTATCTCCAACTAGGGATGTAGGCGAACCTTATATGACTGGTGGCGAAGTTAAAGAACTGCCAGCGGCTCAAGCATACGCCAAACAAGCGGCTGGTGGTAAATTCCAATACAGTAATGTAATGGGTAGAATTGCTGATATATTGATAGGGCCTAATCCACAAAGTCTCCAAGATGATCTGGACAAGATCAACAAGGCTTTGAAGATATTTAGAGAGAGTGGAAGTAAGACAATACCAGAAGTGTATTCTGCTCCTAAATACCAAGCTCAAATATCAAGGGCCGGTGGTTTTGAGCCTTTGATGGCCAGCTATATTAAACAAACTGAAAAGAAACGTGCAGCCAAAACAGCTTTTGATGTCGAATTGGAGGCTGGTAATCTGGATAAATTTGCATCGGATGTTGGTATAGATGTTTCTAAATCTGTAGGGGAAGCTTTACAGCAGAAATTACAATCTCTTTCTAGGGCTAAGGCTGCATACGTCAGGGAACTGGGTGAGGAAGTAATAGGCAGAAAGAAAGCCGTTCAAGATGTATTCTTCCAGAGAATAACCCCAGCCATTACTGGAAAAGCTATTTCTGCTGTTTCTGATAAAACTGAAGAGTTGCAAGGCTTGCTACAGTTATTAAACAATGTTGCAGATAAGAAAATATCATTACCTTTCGATATTCCAGGGCTTGACGAAAAACGTAAATCCCTTAGAAAAATAATTGAAGAACATGAAGACTATATAACCAAAGCTAAGCAAATGGGATTGCCTGTTTTAAAAGAAGGCGAGATAGGTATTCCAGCCGGCATGGCTAAAAAAGTTCAATTGCAGGCCGGCGGGGCTCAAACTAACCTTGCTGATCTTATGCAAAAGCAGGCTGAGACATTTGTAGAATCAATTAGATATCCTTTCACTGGAACATTAAGCATTCAGCCACAGAAAGCCAAATTGATGGAGCAGGGGTTGGCTAAGCACGCTATTGCGGTTCCTGGTGCTCCTGAATTAGATATGCCTAAGTTGTCTGAAATAGTCGATTCATTAAAAGAATATGTTGGTTTAACCGGTACTAATAAACAAAGTCTAATTACTCAAAGAGAAACAGCTTGGTCTGAGGGCAGAGAAGAAGACGCAAAAAGACTTAGCGACACCATCAAAGCCATGATAGAGGCTATTAATTCAGCTACCCCCAAGTTTGCTAACATGGAACAAAAATTAGACTATGATGGTGACGCCCTATTTGTTCACACTGGTCAAGTAGAAGAATCTCGCGAAGAAATTAAGAAACATTTTGAAGCTCTAACCAAAGACGTTACCTCTGTAAGAGATTTGTTTAGATCCGTATTTACCGCTGTTAAGGATGTTGGTGGTAGTGAAGTGGCTACTATGTCTGAGATGGCTTATACATTTGGTAAGAGACAGCCAGAAGCAAAGGGTTATGAGTTTTTAACAAAGCCTTATATTACCGAAGAAATGAAGCATTTGAATGTAAAAGAAGTCATGACCGCTTTGTTTACTTATGAAGATGCTGCTGCTAAGTTAGACGCTGGTACGGAAGAATTCACTAAAGGTCTGACTGCGTGGAGTCGTAAATTTGTAGGTAAAGATTTGATGGCTGAATTAGTACCTAAGCTGGGCTTGAATGAAGCGGCTCAGGCAGAACTAAAAACCAAAATTGATTCAGCTGAGTTTGGAATTCCAGCTGCTGGAGATCTCGATAAAGCTACTAGTGATTTAATTGATCAGATAGTAAGACGCACACTTTATGAGAAGCGATATGCGGATGCTGTATCTGGTCAATTGTATAAATTACATACTGGTCAAACTGTAGAAGGTATAAGCCGTGTAGCAAGAGTATCAGAACTTGAAACTGGTTTTGGTACAGGTTTGGCTGGTACAGGCACTCCTACACTTAAACCATCGGCTGAATTTTTGAAAAGATGGCCTAAAGAAAGTAAAGCATTAGGCGAACGCCCTGTAGAGGAATTTGCTTCTAGGGTAAATGAATTAATGCGTTTTGTTATTCAGAAAGGAATGGATGTAAAGCATGCTGGAGTTCAGGCTGTTGGTACTGAAGTTCTTTCTCGCATAGGTAAGAAAGGCGGCCCTGGTGAGATAATGAAGTTGATGGGCGGGTCGCTGGAAGATCAATTTAAAGAGTTAAAAAAGTTCAACGAACAAATAGCTAACGAAGCCAAACTTAGATTAGGTGAGCTTTCTTCTGACGATTTGATGAAGGAGTTAGAACTGTTTGAGCCTGGTGGAGCCAAACCAGGAATGGCTCGAAAAGATATCATCGAAAGAATTACAAAGAAAATAGATCTGGAAGCTACTCTCGAAGAACTTTATCGTCAAATAGAAGCCCAAGCTGTAAAGGGTAAAGCCAAGATCTTGGCAGAAGAATTTGAAACCATGCCTGAAGGCCCAAAAAAGACCGCAATGTATAGAGATGTTCAAAATATAGGTGGTTTCGAGAAAAGGGCTGCTCAAGAAATAGCAAAAGAAGCTTCCAGTGCGACTGGTATTAGTCTTTATAAAAACATCACTACTACTTTACAACCTCTTTATAGATTAAGAACTAGTATGGAAACTCCTGGTGTTGCGGCTTTGCGTTCTGGTATTAAACCAGAGCCGGCGGAATTGACCTTACCAACTGGTGAGAAAAGTAAGCAAATGGCCGATCAGATGGTCAGAGATGTGGAAATAGCTAGTAGAGCTTCGCACACCCTTACCAAATCGATGGTTGAATCCGTACAACAGCCTGGTGGCGGTATTCATAAATTCATGGTAGTTACTGCTTTGCAGCAACGCTATAAAGAATTAGAAGAGCTGCAAAAGTTAGAAGATAGTGCTAAAGGAATGGGCGGCAATTTTAGATATTTCTTAACTACTGTCGAAGAGTCTAACGATCTAGCCGCTAAAATTTGGGAAGAAGCTAGAGGCGCGGCTGGGGCTGGTAGCACACAATCTTTTGATAAATTCAACGATATGATGGATGCGATGTTTAAAGCCGCCGGTGTTGCCAGGGATAAAGTGGATAGGTTGTCTGATATTGCTGGATTGCCTCCAATGACTCCCGAAGAAAAAAGCACTCTAGGATATGAGGCGGTTAAGAAAGCTGGCCCACAAGCTTTAGCTGGTGTACGCGTAGCTGTTGAGAAAGAAGCACTTGCGTCGGGAAAAGAATTGCCAAAAGAAAAGCTTGATGAAAGAATAAGCGAATACTATTCAAAGGTAAAAGATCTTATAGAATTTCAAGCTACAATGGGTGAGCAACTTCGTAGAGTTTCTGAAATAATCAAAACTGTACCAGCTCAGAAAGACTATCTTGAAAAAGCGTTTCCAGATTTTGCGAAGAGTATGGGTCAGGTTGCTGGTACTCCTCTCGAAGACACCATTACTAAACTCGATGAGTCTATAGTAGATAATTATAAGAATAGAACTGCCAGTATTGAAGGTTGGTGGAAGAAACAAGGCCCAGCTCCTAAAATGTCTGATGTAGCTAAGGAAGTAGGGTCTTTTAAAGCTCCTGAAACTAAAGCCGGTAAACAACTTCAAGATACTACTGTTCAGGCTGCTGACGATATTACTGAAGCTATTGATGCTGCGGTTATACTTAGAAAAAGGGCTGCTATAAAAGCATTGGAAGCTAAAGCCGCTCCTCCAGCTGCCGGAGAGGCACCTCTTCGTGAAATATACAGAGCCAGTGCTATTCATGCTGGTGGTATGTATGGTGGTGGAACCCAAGAAGAAGCTCTTTTGAGACAGATGCTTGGGGCAGCGCCACAGAGTATGCTGCTTGAAACCACTGGTGCTCGTGGTACAGCTGTTCATAGAAAAAAACAACGTGAAATTTTACAACAATTCCCGGATGCTGAAATTGAAAAACCAGTAGAAGATTTGGAAAATAAAATCACTGGTCATATAGACGCTCTTTATAAAGAGGGCGGTAAAACAATCGTTGCTGATATCAAAACTGTATACAGCCCAAAACAATTCACAAGACTAAAAGAAATATCTGATGAAATCAAAGCTCGCAAAATAACCATTCAGGAAAAACTGACGGAGCTTAAAGATAAGGATGTCATCTCCGATACTGAGAAGAATGTTATCCGAAGGCTAGAGGATTACCTAAGCCAAGTTAATGTTTACATGAAGGGTATAGAAGACGCTGAAGGAAAGATCTTGCTAGTGGATATGTTTGATCCTAAGCAAGAAGTGACTATTCCTATAGGTAAATTTGATCCTAATAAATTTACTAGAGATATCGAATCTGTAAACAAAGCACGAGAACGTGTAGCTAAAATAGTGACTTCTGTTGAAAGTGGTTTTGGTCTTCCTACTGATCTTCTAAAGGATTATCCTAAACTATATGAAGAGTTGAATAATCAATTAAAAGATGTGAGCGCCGAACAATTTGTAAAGGGACTTCCTACCAGACCGGTCGGCGAACAAGCTCGATCTTCTAAAGAAGTTTTAGCTAGCCTAAGCGATCAAGAAGAGAAGCTTTACGATAGATTAACCAAAGAAATGTTAGATATCTACCAGGCTTTTGGTGGCCCTGGTAAAGCCGAATCTGTCTTTGGCAAATTGTTTGCTCCTCAAAACATCAGTGGTAAAGGTGGTATGGGCGGCCCTGCTCCTATTGGTGGTGCTGGTGGAATGGGTGGGCCTCCTCCAATTCCTCCTACTGGTGGAATGGGTGGTGGTTTTGATGATGACTATTTTAATCAATTCAGAAAAAGACTTGAAGCTTTAGTTAGTTCATTAAAGAAGTCTGAAGAGCCTTTATCTTCTGATATCTCTGCACTTGTAGGCTTGTTAAGAGAAGCTGAAGAACTAGCTACTGGTGGTGACACCAGGACAGCCGATAAGTTCAAAGAAATGGTTGACACTATCAACAATCTGATAGGCGAATTAGGTGGAACTCGCCAGTCTTATGAAGAATACGATAGGCTGTATAAGTCCATGAGTAAAGCCAAGGCTGGTGTAACTCCTGGCGCTGAAGATTTTACACGTTATCGTCAGGCTGATATAGAAAAGATACAGCCAGAACGTCCTGAAGCATTACATAAGAACCTAAGAGCTCTNTACGAAGCTGCTGTTAGATTCCATAAGATGGGAAGCGATGAAGATGTAAAGAATTTTGGCCCTGAGATTCAAAAGCTATTGACACAAGCCTCAGAAGAAGGCCCAATAAAAGATGTTTATGTGGGAATAGAAAATGCTTTACAGAAAATGCCTAGAGAACAACGCGGCTCTATGCGTAAAGTATGGATGTATTATAAGAAGGCTATAAGTGAATACTTCTTAAAACAACTAGATGACCTAAAGAAAACCATTGAAGATGAGTCTGGTACTCCTGACGCTAGACAAGCGTACATTAAGTACGAAGCTGTTATAGACAGATTTCTAAATAACATCAAGCGTACTCTTGGTAAGACCAGCGATATTTATACTCAGGGAATGACTTCTCCAGCTAAAAAATATCATATGGTTGATGAGGAATTGTCTGAGTTAGTCGGTATTAAAAAGAATCCTCGTCAGATCGCCGCTGAAGTAAAAAGAACTAGCAGAGTAGCTGGTGATTTTCAACCAATTCTTGATGCTATGATAGGTGATTTACAGCCTGAAACTATTGACAAGATGATGAAGCCTATTGAAAAAGCTAGAATGGCTTTTTCTATGCTTACTAGAGAGGACACTGGAATAGCCAGTATTCTTGACGACGCTGATTTGTTTAGACGTAAAGGTGAGGAGGCTGTAAAGGCTTGGGATTTTGATAGATTAACTTCCGGCATTACTGCTTTAAGGGCTGGTCTTGAGTCTTATAATAGAATGCAGATCGGCGGCTTCGGAGATATGGGTAAGGACTACACCGAAGAGCTGCGTAAAAATGTTGAAGACACAATCAAATATCTAAAACAAATGGAACAGATGTATGTGCCGACTGGAGGCCCACAATCTTCTCAGATGGGTATGGCTGGTGTTCCTACTTTCCTTGATCCAGAAACACAAAAACTATTGCATAAACGAAATGAAATGCTAGTAAAGGAATTCTTCAAGAAATCTGAAGAATCTGGCGGAGCTCCTACAGGTAAGGCTTTTACTTATAAAGCCAAGATAGTAGATCCATCTACTAAGCAAACTATTTCAAATACAGTTCATGAATTTTATAAGTTGGGTGAAGTGACTACTGACACCGGGGATAAACTCGGTGTATTGAAAGAGAAACAAGAGGACTTAGTAGAAAACTTTCAAGAAAGAAAAGGATTTGGACAGGCATTCGGGCGTGTTATTAGATGGGGAGTCGCTAGTAAAACTGTTTATGGATTGATTAGTGCTTTCCAAGATGTAGTAAGTACAGTAGCTGATGTAGAAATGAGTCTCGCTAATCTACGTCAGGTTATGAATCCACTTGAAACTGATTTCGATGATCTTACTAAATCAGCTTTAGGATTTGCCAAAGATTTTGGTCTNCCTGTTAGACAAGTATTGGATTCTATGAAAGTCTATGCACAACAAGGTCTAAAACAATCTGAGGTGGTGGATAGAACTAGGACATCTTCTCTTGCTGCTAATGTTACTACATTAAAAGCCGCTGAAGCTACTGAATCTGTTACAGCGGCTATGAAGATTTATGGTAGAACTGGCGAATCTTCTATGAAGTTCTTGGATTCATGGACTGAAGTAGAAGCTCTACACGCCGTTACTTCCGCTGATTTAGCCAATGGTCTTATGAAGGCCGCTGCCGCTGCTGATGTGTCTGGTGTAAGTTTCGATCAGTTAAATGCTTTGATCACAGGTATAGGTGAAACTACTCGTCAGACTGGAAAAGAGGTCGGTACTTCATTAAGATTTATGTTCCAGAGAATAAGAACTGAAAAGGCTCCTAAAGCCCTGGGTGAGGTGGGTGTAGAAACCTTACTACCTACTGGTGAGTTGAGATCAGCTTTTGATATTTTTGACGAGTTGGCCGGGAAGTGGGGAACTTTGAGCGACGCACAGCGTATTAACATAGCTCAAGCTATCGGTGGTATTCGTCACTACAACAGTGTAATCATTTTGATGGAGCACTGGGCTGACGTTCTTGAAACTGTTGGTCACAGTATGAATTCTATGGGTGCTGCTGAAAGACGTAATGCCATAGTTATGGACACCTATGCTAAAAAGCTGCAGCAAGTAAGAGCTACTTATGCAGAACTTCAGACTCAGTTTGGAAAGGCTTTCTTACCGATAGCCAAGACTGGTCTGGATGCGTTAAAAGTTTTTATTGAAATGCTGACCAACATACCAAACTGGGCTAAGGCTGCTACAGCTGGGATAGCTGCTTTGTTTACAGCCATTAGTCAAGGCTCTAAGATTTTTGATTTCTTCGAGGAAACTTTTACATCTGGTAAAGGTGCTTTTGGTGGATTCTTTGGCAGTTTGACTAAAGAATTAAAAACTGGATTATTTGAAGTGTTCGGTACTAAGCTAGGAAATTGGGATTTAAGTAAATACACTGAGGGCATTAATACCGAAGGCTTGAAAAATGTTACAGAAGCTCTTGATGTACGAGAGATGGAAAGTTCTCTAGGTAAAGTCGCTTATCTATTAACAAGAGCTGGACAATCTTGGAACAGTTTTTTAACTGATATAGTTCAAAGTGGTGCAAAAGGAACGGATGCTGTAAGTGATTTCTTTGACACCCTGGGCGACAAGTTATTCGGTGTGGCTTTTGGTGGAAAAGCGGCTGCATTATTGAAAGGTGGCCCACTAGCTTCTTTTATTACTACATTGGTGGGTGGTTTGGGTACTGCCTCTGAAATGGGTGGATTTGTATTCGATCAGATGGCTAAAGGTCTAGGGCTGACCGCTCAACAAATGGCTAAGTTGACACAGACTAATACTGGTCTAGTTGGATCTTTAGGCCCAATGACCGCGTCATTCTTAGTATTGAAGCCACTACTTGGTAGTTTGTACGATGGATTCAATAGGCTTACTAAGTCGGCTGCCGATTATCATCAATCTACCGGTGATTTAAGAATGAAGCAAACCGAGGAATTGGCTGGTATTCGTAGTATTGGAAAAGCCTATGACAAACTGCAAAGAAACTACGACAAAGTACAGAAAAGCCAAGAGCCTGCTACTAAAGCCGCTCAATTAAACAGAGAGGAATACGTAAGTCCACTACATGAGATGGCGGGTGTTTATTCTGACGCAACTGATTTGGCCAATAAACTTGCTGACGCTAACATTGATTTGGTCGGAAGCTATGATCAGTTCGGCAACGCTGTATTAAAATCAACCGATAATTTGAAAAGCTATGTGAAAGTTTTAGAGAGTTCTAAGCTTGGAGAAATGGCAGAGACCCAGCTGGGTACTGTGTCTAAATTTATAGAAGACTTGACCAAAACCACTGGAATGGCTACTTTCAAGAAAGAGTTAAAAATGTTTTTGAAAGAGATTCCAGTTGTTGGTGAAATACTGGCTAAATCGATAAAAGTTGAGCCCGCAAAAGAGTTAGAAGATACCACTGAACGTATGAATGACTTGCTTTCTTTGAGAGCTAAATATCCTTTGACTACGGCGTTCGATAAAGAGATAGGTACGGTAAGGGATCAACTAAAGCAAGCTAGAGATTCATTCAAATCTACCTACGATGAATTCAAGAAAATGCTATCGGAAGTGCCTACCGAAGGAATGACTCCTGACCAAATTGCTAATATGTTAGGTCGAGAAGATTTACAAAAAGGTTTTGAATTAATGGCTAAGTTTGAACCTAAACTACAAGTAGGCAAAATAAAATGGGATTGGAAAGATATTCTTGGTGGCGAAGTAATGAAAAGAACCTTTCCAGAGAAAATGTTGGATGTAGCCGGCCCATTGACCAAAGGATTGGCGGAACAGCGTGGGTCTATCAAACGTCANGGNGANGCNTTTGCTGGCGANATAGTAATTTTTAANACTAANTTGATGAAGAGTCTTACTACATCGGAAGCTAATACTAAAGAGTTTGCTCAAGCGTTTGGCTCTGGTAGTACTTTTGGTAGAGCTTGGCAAGAAATGGCTTGGAGATTTAATGTTGCTGGAGATCAAGCCGTTTTGAGTATGAAGAAAACTACGGATGGAGTTACGGAATGGTTCGTCACTTATTTTGATAAAGAATTAATGAGGATGGTAGAAAAACCATTTACTGATGTATCTCAATTTGTCGATGGTATATTCCCGGCCAAAGCTATATCCGATAAGTTAATGGAAAATATTGATGTGTTACATGAATCTTTAACTGGTGCAGGTGCAGGTTTGCGCGGATTAAAGCAAAAGACTTTTAAGAAAGATTTTGATCTTGGCCCAAGATTTTTTTCTGAAATACCTACTAATTTATTACTTCAATCAACCAAGGGCTTTACTCCTGGCAAGGGTTTTGGGGAATCTAAATTTCAAACTGGATGGGATAAATGGATTGAAGAAAATTATATTACTCCAATGGAGAAATATAACTTATCTGTAAAACAATTTGCCAACAAGGAAACGGAAATTGGTGTACCTGAAATAGCTAAGGCGCAAAGAGAAGATTTAATGAAGCAGCAAGATTTACTTAAAAACAATCAATTGGTGTTGCAGTTCAATGCGGCCATTATAGATCTAACTAAGTCTCTATCAGAAGGCGAAAGAGTTCTTAAAGAGAATACCGAGGCTGAACGTATTAGGATGAAGTATATGGTTCAAACCAGTGGTTATTTAGCTGGAGTTGCACCTGAGCTTGGTCAGTTAGATTTTGGGGTTAGACGCTACGCTGAATTGAATCCTCAGCAGAGAATGTTGTACAGAGAGAAAGGTGCTCCAGAAAATCAGAGAACGTTTACTAATCTAAATAAATCTATAAGAGAAGAGGGTATTCGTAGAGAGTCTCTGGCGTCGGGTCTACAAAGCATTGCTAAGACTAGAATAGCTATAGATGAAATAGCGACTACTGCTAAGGCTTTTGGGGTGCAGATAGCTCCAGAAGATATGCAGAGATATATGGAGAATGTAGTTAAGACCGGTGATAAAGCTGCTGGTATGCA
>WSSedA2C3DRAFT_1000044_pt1 | contig 16551 bp, 24 predicted proteins | sample WetSurSA2Cattail_FD_9486 | JGI IMG/M metagenome (IMG submission 9486) | reverse complement strand
TTTAATTTATTAACTATCTTTATTATATAACTTATTATTTAATTTGTCAACCTATTTTTTTAGCTTTTTGAATCATGGCACCTAATTGAATTAATTCTTTAATTGCACAATTAACACCATTTTCTAAATGTATTAATAAGTCTGCTACTTCTTCTTTGTCTCTTCTGCAGGCTGCCCAATAGTCTACAGTTATACCCTCGTATATGTCTTCCAATTCTTCTGCTGCTTCCTCGACTTCTTCCAACATCACGCCATATGCCTCATGACGTGATTTAAATTGAGGGAATTTATTATTAGCTCTTTCTAGTTCTAAGTCAATCAATTTTTTTATAGCGTCACTCATTCTCAACTTCCTCACTTTCTAAATTATATTTTTTATAAAATTCCTCAAACGTTTCTGTTATATTATCCTCATTATCCTCATTAACTTTCAGAAAGTGATATGTAACTTTTTTATTCTCCAGATCAATTTTATCTATCCATATTCCTAAAGAATATTCTACATTATCTCTTGTAGAATCAGCTATTCCGGCATCATAATCAATATTTTTATCAATTTTGAATATTTTTCTGCAAAATTCGCAAATATAATAACCGTAGAATTCTCCATCGAAAACACCGTCATTGTAATATACATGCAATCCTTTTTGGATCGTAGTGCCACATGCAAGGCACTCATGTTCTTTTTTGGTTTTTACTAATTTTTCATTATAAAAATCACTCATTCTTAGCTTCCTTTCTGTAATAGTAATAATAAAATATTTTTGTAATTAATAATCCCATATTATATTTGTTAACAAAATAAATACGGAGATCTTTCCTAGACTGTAATAATAATAAATTTGCTATATAACTATTAGAATTATACTCACTGCCATATGTTCCAGACAGTAAGTTATCTATACTGTCATTTTCTATCAGTAAGTATTTTTCACAAGATTTTACATTATCAAACTCTCTGTAAAATCTTTCTTTTTTGTCTTTAGTCGATAAATTTCCGGATAATTCTGTAAGAGAATTTTTTCGCTCTATTATTATAGCTTGAGGTTTTCCATCTAAAGTAAACCCATAATCACCAGCCTTCATATGTTTTTTTTCATATGCAATTGAATTTTTCTTGAAAAAGTCAATAATCCAATTATTTACTTTTTCTTGATTATCTACGATGATTGTTATTCTTTTTATCCAATCATCATATTTTAGCTTCTGCATTTTCATGATCCTCCATGATTTCTTTAGTTGGTATTATTTCAGATTTTAATCTTTCAGTGAAATATGTTTTTCTCATGTAATCATTGCTTGTTTTACAAGCTTTTATTATTAAATTTTCACTAGACATTATTATGCAATTTTCTTTTCCCCTTGTTATAGCTGTATATAATAATCTATGTTCTAGTAAACTAGGACAATTTTCTAAAATTATAATTATTGTTTTATATTCACTTCCTTGTAATTTATGCACTGTGCAACAATAACCAGTTTTTAAATTTTCTTTAGAATTAAGAACTATTCTTTTGTTTAAATCATAGAAAAAAATTGCATATGAAGTTTCAATAATTTTTCCTTTGCTATTCTTTATATCTACTATATTTTCAATTATTCCCATGTCGCCGTTTGAAATTCCATATTCTTTATCATTTTTACAATTAATAACTTTGTCACCAATTTTGAATTCTCCATTTTCTTTATTTAATACACTTTTAACAATATTTGTTATTGATTTACATGTTTCATTTTTAAGAGTACATATTTGTACATTTTTAAAGAAATCTAATTCAGATGTATATTTGTTTCTCAAATGAGTTATGTGTTTTTTTAATGTATCATCATCAAAATCAATTGTATAAAAATCTTTTTTCCTCATAAATTCTATTACTTCTTTTTCTCTTACTTTGTTTGCATTTATTAAAATATTACTATTTTCTGTTTGCCTATATGTTTTATTTAAATGTATATGGTTAAAACAATTTGAATCAATCATATCTATTAATAAATTCCCACGACCAACAGAAGGTAACTGAAATGGATCTCCGATTATTATTAACCCTATAATATTTGTGTAATATTCTTCATTCAGAAAATTTATTGTATTAAGTAATTCATAAAATAAAAACTGATCAACCATCGAAAATTCATCAATAATTATATAACTACCGTTTTTATTTCCGGATAATATTCCATAGTTTTCAGATAAATATAAATCAGGTGTTTTACAAAATTCAGATACATATTTTTCGAAACATATAATTGAATGTATTGTATTTGATATTCTTCCAGTACATTCTTTCATTCTCACAGCTGCTTTACCAGTTGGAGCTAATTGAATAACATTAAATTTGTTTGATTCAAGAACTGACACAACGCCTTTTATTATAGTGCTTTTTCCCGTTCCTGCTCCTCCTGTTATTATAGTTAAATTTGATGTTACTGATTTTTTTATAGCTTCAACCTGAACATCATCTAGTTGTATATCTTCATAATCTTGATATAATTTAATTAAATCATTTATGTTTTCGTTTTTACAAAAATTGTTATTTTCTTTTATTTGTTTTAATAATAAAGGCATTTCATTTTCTGCTGAGTATATTCTCGCTAAATATACTCTTTCTTCATCTACTACTAATAATTCATTTTTTCTTATAAATGTATCAACATCTACATTCAATTCAATTGAATTCAATAAAAATTTCTTTAAATCATCATATTCTATATAATTTGATACTCTATCTGCATATTGATTATACTTATATTCAACTAAATATAAATTTCTTTCTTCATTGTCAAGACTTATATTTAATTGTTTCAATGCTATTTCATCCGCTGATTTGAATCCAATCCCGGCATTGTTCATTATTTTATAAGGATGTTTATATAATTGTTCCAAATCATCTATATTTTTTGAAACCTTTTTAGCATTTTTATATCCTATAAGAAATGTAAGTTTATTCATAAATTCCATTTTTATAGCTTCTTCGGCTTGTTTTTTTATCAATTCAGCCTTTTTCTTACCTATCCCTTGTACCTTACCACCATCTATAATAAATTTAACCATTTCGTCAATCGACTTAAAATTATATTTATCAAAGATACTATCTGCCATTTCATCTGATATTCCTTTTGTCAAACTTAATACCATCTTTTGATAAGGCATTGAATTAGTATCTACATCCTGATAATTAACCCAATAAGTAACTCCATAGTCATTTTCTGTTCTATTCCCATCTATTATTATGTTGCCTGTTAATACTGCTTTTATTTCGTTAAATGCTAATGTTATTGGTGGATTTATTAATAGGTTTCCTGTTTTGTAAAAAGTCCATTTCTTATCATTACTTTTCCCAGATTCATAAAATTTACATCTTGTATTATCAAATTCATGTTTCATTTTTATTCACCTCTCTCAATTCTTAAAATTTCATCATTAATTAATATTTCTAACAATTCACTGTTACTAACTTTGTAAGTTTCTGCAAGTGCTTTTAAATTTAAAAATGTACTTGGATACATTGTAAACGTTTTATTTTTTGCCTTTTCTCTTTTACTTTCCATTTAAAAATCATCCTCTCGTAAATATAAATTATACTTATATTATATAAGTATAATTTATATTTGTCAATGCTATTTATTAAAATAATTAAAATTTCCAAATACATTTTCAAACTTAATACCTTCTCTCTCTATTTTCAAATAATTATTTTCTAAATTATTTGTAATTTTAAAATATACTAAATATTCTTTATTGTTTAATAATATTTTTTTATCAAATTCTTCATAACCATATATTTCTTCAAAATTATCAGATATATATTTTTTAAGTAAATTTATTGATTTTAATAATTCAAAATAAGTATGATAATTTACAATTTTTCCATAATTATTTTCTATTGGTTTACTTTTTGTTTTAACATTCTCATTTAATAAAAATGTACTAACAAATTTATCATGAGGTTTATTATTTTTACTATATAGTCCACATATTTTGGCAATTGAAGCGGCTTGATAAAATTTAATCTCTATCATATATATTCACCTTTACACCTTTCATTTTTATGTTTACGAATTCTTCCATGTCTATAATGTTTTTTTCCTGCAGTATTTTTAATTGTAAATTTTGAAGTTCTTTTATCTGCGTTTCTATTTCTTCAAGTGTTGGTTCTTTAGTTGGGCGAACTTCTTCTTTTTCAATCTCATTGCCTGGGTCAATGAATGTTCCATCTAATTCTGTCTTCCAACAAAATTCTAAGATGTTTTTGTTCCATGCTATCCCTCTCCAATACCTGCCTTTAAATAATGTATGAAATTTTTCGTATACTTTTAGTTCGTTCATTGTAGAGTTTAAATTTTTAGATCCCAATGGCTTTGAATTTTCAGAAACACAATATTTTTTATACATTTCCATAAATTCAGCTTTTGGAATAAAATATTTTTCGTTTTCACTTGCTACTATACAAAAATCAGTTATGAAGCTAGAAATTGAATTATTATGCAATTTATAAGTTTCTATTGCATCATCCAATTCCTTACAATTCGAAAATTCAAAATTATTTTCAATTAATCTTTGTAACCCTTCTATTGCCCAACTTGCAATTAATTCCATTTCACTTGAAATTATTTTCCCAGCCAGATCAGTAATCTTAGCTTCCTCTGAAATTCTTTTATTACAGTTTAGTATTATGAGCCTTCTAATAAAAGCATAAGATTTATCATTTGTCGACGGTAACTCATTCCCCGAAAATACCATCTTTGCACGATTTTTAAATGCAAATGGATTACTATAAAGTGGTCGAGCTTCAAATCTATCTTCACCAATTATTTGTTTTAAAAGTCCAGTTCCGTTCATATATTCTGCTGATATATCTGCACATGTATTAATAGCTTTATTATGTAATCTTGCTACAAACTCATGTCTGCATAAGTCCTTTAATTCTACAGATGATATAAATTCTTTGCTGAAAAAAGCATTTAACACTGATATAAATACACTTTTACCATTTTTACCTTCTCCTAATAGCACAAACATTTTTTGGGCCTCTGTAAAACTAGATAAGCAATAACCAAACATCTCTTGTATTGTCGGTATAAGTTCAGGGTTAAAAGATGTGTTCAGATACTTATTAAATAATGACTCTTGAAATTTAACACTAATTATGTCATAATTAACATAATTAGTGTTTATTTGTATAGTAGATATAAATTGAGAATTGTGGTCAAGCAATTCTCTTTTGTTTATATCATATATTCCATTCCTAAAGTTTATAATATTTGTATCTGCATTTACCAAATCATTATCAATTCTAGATTCAATTGCTAATTCTTCCATTGATTCTTTTATATTTCTCATTCTATGTTTATCTTGTTGAGATAATTTTGTTTTTATATGCCTTTTCAAATCTGAATATTTTTGATAATATCCATCTTTAAAAATAAGATTACTATCCTTATCCCCAGTAATATTAATAAATTCAAATTCATCTAAAAGGGTATCAACCATGACTTTGCTATAAAAACCTGAAATTTTACCCTCCTCGTTATATTCATAAAAATTAGTATTATTAAGTGATTCTAGGCTATTAAATAACTTTTTAGCCTTATTAACATCTCCAGTAAATTCTATTTCATATTTTCGTTTTAACAATTCCTTGTATGAATTATTTTCCTGAGCTAAAGCCTCTTTAAGATTAATCGTGGTTATTGAATATTCTGACATTTTTAACCCACCTTTTTAATTATTTCTATTTTGTCATCTAATAATTTAACTTCTACTATTTCGTTTGGATCTATTTTTAATTCTCTTGCATATGCTTTTGGTATTCTGATTAAAAGTGATCCTTTATTTTCGAATAATTTTTTATCAATTTTTTTCATTTCATAACCTCCCATAATATTTATTTACCATATGGCATGATTATATTATATATTAATCCATACGGAATGATCAAGTCAGTTATCCACAAAGTTATCCACAATCTTTTGTGGATAAAATGTCAGTTTAAAAAAACACTGCACGGCTTTTGTATCGAATGCACGCACTTTTCCCATTTTGCACGCTATTGCACGCAGTATCTAAACTAGTCTATAACTAAGTTTGCACGGGTTTCACGGGTTTTATTTAAATATCTCTACATATGTCGGGAATATCTATGAAAAGTTTTGAGCAAAAATCCGTGCAACCCGTGCAAATGTACTCTAGTCCTCTGATACCAAGGGCTAAATTGCACGCAAGTTCTGTGCTTTGCACGTGAAAATCCGTGCAAAACCCGTGCAAAGCATAAAATATTCCAGAATTTACAATATATACGTCTCGTTATTTTCCAATGTTTGTGTTGTGGATAACTTATCATTATCTGTGGATAAAATGTCAATCTTGAAAATGTAATGAAACCCAACCAAGACAAAGAAGGCTATCGTTCTGGCTGGGTAAACATAGTAAGGCAGATTTTTTTTAACCAGGTATGATATACTTAACTCACAACATTATTGTGTGATATAATTAAAATATTCAAAAAAATAAAAATTCAGGTTTATTGATCCTCTACGGGATCATTTTTTTTTACAGAATACCCCTTTAAATCGATTTGAATTTAGAGGGGCATAATTATGTTAAAAAATATATTAAATCAATTCTAGAGGTAAAAGAATCACAATTAACAGCATTCAATTCTAAGCTTCCTTTTAACTATATTTAATTAAATTTAAAAAATAGGTTGACAGCTTAAACAATAGATGTTATACTTAATACATAGTAAAGATTAGGGGGATGAATATTATGGCAACTGCAAAACAAGAAGAACTTATAAAGGATATGATTAATGTATTAGATACTGATTTTGATTATGGAACAATAGGTAAAAAGAAGTTTTACACAAGTCAAGAAGCTTATAAACTAATTGGATTAAATAATGACATATTTTGGGGCATTATGGACGACGGACAATGTACGGTAAAACAATACAATCAATTGACTGAAATTGCAGGAAGAAAACCAAAATTAGAAAGACATCATATTTCATTTATGCAAGCAGTTGAGTGGATTAACCAATATGCAAGTTAAAACCCGGCCTATTGGCCTTAACATAAATGGGACTTCGGTCCCTAATTTAATATATGGGAGGAAGAATGAAATGAGATTATATTGTTTATTGTTAGACAAAGAAGTTGATGAAAATGGTGGTTGCGTATTTTCGCCACGCTGTTCTAATTGTTTCGATTCGGAAAAATATTGTAAAAAAAATGATGAAAATTGTAATGATTGTAGTTTAGTGAATTACGGTAAAGACTGCAGAAATAAGGAAATGGATGATGAAAATGGATGATAAATATTTTAGGTATTTATTAGATAAAAAAGGAATTACTCCCGTTATGCTTGGAAAGATTCTGGGAGTAAGCCATTCGCAAATAAATTACAAAATATCCAGAGGATGCTTTAAGCTGGATGATATTAAAAAAATAATAAAGGCATTTGATATGTCCTTTGAGGATATATTTATATAACATCAGAATACCCCTCTAAATCAATTTAAATTTAGAGGGGTATATTATTGTTAAAAACAATATCAAATCAATTCTAGAGGTAAAAGAATCACAATTAACAGCATTCAATTCTTAGCTTCCTTTTACATTAAATTAATTTATCTTAAAAAATAGGTTGACAGCTTATAAATTAAATGTTATACTTAGTACATAGTAAATTTTAGGAGGAATTGATTATGAACTTAAAATGTGCAGATATGAAAAAAATTAAAAAAACAATAAATGATACAAAAGGGTGTAGCGTTGAAAATAGAGGATGTCGATATAGTGTATCCTTTAGGGGGATAAACATACCAAATGCCACAAAAAGCACTATTGTCGAAATATATATTGATATAATTAACGGATTGATTTAATAAAAATAATAGGGTTTGGCGGTAAACCTTAAACCGAAACCGCCAAATAAATCTTAGGGGGAATTGTTAATGGATAAATTAAGTTTTAATAAAAGGATTAGTTTAGTTAAGCAAGAAGTTTTTACAGCTGTGCAGTCTGAGGATTTGGATAAGGGAGGTAATTCAAGGAGCGGATATTACTCAATAAAAACAATTATGACCAATCTAAATAAGGTCATGAATAAATATGATATTGATATGGATATTGTGATGGATGGAAAAATTATTAGTTGCATATGGGTTGATTGCTTATCTGAATTAACCCGGGTAGTCCCAATTGAGTTAAAGCCAATTGAAGAAATAGAGCGTTTAGCAGCTATGCAGAATATAATACAGAGTCAGGGAGCAGTATTAACGTATTATCGTAGATACGCAATAACAAATTGCCTAAATCTTAATGCGACAGATTTAATCGAAAACCAACCAGCCAAACCAACTACAGTTAGCGAACCACAATTGAAACGTTTATTTGCAATCATGAAGAGCAAAAATAAAACTGAAGAAGATATAAATAAATACATATCCAAGAAATGGAATCTAAAATCAAAAAAAGAATTAACGACCGAGATGTATAATGACTTGGTTGGGGCTCTTGAAAAATCTAATTAAACGACGGGACCTATCTTAGGTCCTTTACTTTTGTCTAAAAATATAATACAATAATTAAACTATAATCAAATAACAAATTTTTCTTTTCTATCTTCCTAAGATTTAAATTAGTAAGAACGGTTATTCCAAAAAAAGGCTAAATTAGCCTTTTTTTTACTTATATCGCTCCCCTATTTCTTTCTTAAATCCACATTTATCCATAATGTAGTGGTTCTTTGCTTGTCCATCACAGATAATTTTATTAAGATAATCGATAAATTCTTTAGGAAATTGCAGACTGCTTCTTTTAAACGTATATCTAAGCTTTTTATTTTCACCTTTAGACACAAAATCACTTCCTTATAGTTTTACTTAATTATACCATGTTAGTTATAACAGTGCAATAATATTTAAGTCTTGCAATGTTATTTATAACATGGTATAATAAGATTATTAAATAATAAAAGGAGTGGTATTAATGATAAAAAAAATTATAACTAAAATAAAAGGTTTTATATTTGTCCCAAAAGTACGAATCAAAAAACTTAGTAGTAGTACTATGATTTTTACTGACAAAGAGATTAAAAAAATTAATAGTGAAATTAGGAAAAATATAAACACTAAACATGTCGAAGCAGATTATGTTTACAACTGGTATAGGAAGTAGGTGAATTATGGACTTTAAAAATAAAAAAGAATATTTAATAAATATAATTCAAACAATTTCGAAAGAATATGAATGCAGCGAATTAAATAAATTTGAATTAGATCAATTAGAAGCTATAAAATATTCACTATCAGCTGGATTTAACAAACATTTTATAAATAAAAACAAATTATATAATTATAATTTGTTGGATATTTACAGGATTATATTAATTGGATTATATTAATTCGCAGTTAATAAAATAATAATTTAAGGAGTAGGTGTATTATGGACTTTAAAAATTTAAATTTACTAATATCTTATTTACGAAACAAATACAATAAAAATGTAATTATAAAATGCAGATTGAGGTGATTAAAAATGTATATAAACAATTTAATATCTGAACTAAAAAGAAATGGAATTGTTTATGTAGATGGATTAAATAGTATAGAATTACGAAACATGAAAAAAAGACTACATGAACAATATATTGAATTTCAACATGATATTTGTAGTTCCAGAATAATTAAAAAATAAATTCATAATTTATTCACAATTCACTTGACATTACAAATAAAGCATGGTACTATTACCATACTACAAACTATAAAAAAAGGGGAATTAATAATGAAAAAAATAATAACAATAAGTTTAATTTTATCAATATTTATCACAATAGCGGTTTTGAATTTAAATATGTTCGCTTCCGAGACAAAAAATTATAAGACTACCTTGAATAATGTAACGCACGGAAATTTAAGTAATCCATTATCGGAAATTGTATGGAGCAATACGGCTAAAGTTAATGGTATAAGTTTTACAAATGGTAGTACACATACATTTAGTGCTTTTAATCTAACTGCAGATTGTGCAGTAACAGGCACTTACAAAGGTGTAACAATTTACAAAGGCAGTGCAAGTAATGCCTTAAACATTGTCGGTGATAATACAGTTGATGTAGAGGCTACTAAACAAGATATTGCTGAAGAATACGAAGATATTATTGAAAAATTTGAAAATGCTAACAATATAATAGAGTTTAAATTTAAATTTGAAGTAGAAGAAATGACAGCAACAGAAACAGAAACTGAGACAGCTACAGAAACAACAACTCCAACAGCTACTGAGACAGTAACTGAGACTCCAACATCAACATCAACATCAACAGAAACAACAACTCCAACAGCAACGCCTACCGAGACAGAAACTCTAACAGCAACACCTATTGAGACAGCAACTGAAACAACTACTGAAACAGAAACAGTTACTCCAGCATGCACAAGTGGCAAATATGTAATTAATGTTTCAGGGAATATTAACTCTAATATACAAATTATGCAAGGTGAGTTTGAGGGAAAAATTACCCAAAAAATGCTTACATCTAACATAAATAGCTTAGGAGATACCAAAATTTGTTATAATGGCAAATGGTCAAGAGGCTTTAAACTTAATCAAGGTTATAACGAAATAGATGTTAATGGCGAAAAGGTAAAGATAAATGTAAGGAGAGCCGGTACAAGCTCATTGACAGTTACAGGTATTAATAGTACTAGTAGCGATAGTAGCGATAGTAGCGATAAAAGCGATAGTAGCGATAGTAGCGATAAATCGTATTACACATACTCCAGTGGTAAGGTATTACCAAAAACTGGAGAATCTACAACAAATAAATTAACCCTATTTTGCGGTGGTATTGCACTTATTTGTTTAGGTACAGGATTATTTATTGTATTAAAGAAAAAATATATTATATAAATTAATTAAAAAAACCCGGCCAGAACGAAGATAGTTTTTCTTTGGTCGGGTTTGATATACTAAATTTTAACAGGAAATTAAAATAATAATTGTGGTTAAATCGCTGATTGCGCCAACAATCATACGATATACTAAATCTTAGGAGGAATTGAAAATGGAAGAAAAAATAATATTAGAATTAATTAAAAAATTAACGAAAGCAGTGGGAGAGCTTAACGAAGTTGCCCAAACATTAAACAGTAGAATATACAAATTGGAATTGGATAAAATATCAAAGGAGGATATAGAATGAAAATAAAATTATTTACACACATCGACCTAGATGGGATTGGATGCTCCGTCTTGGCAAGGTTAGCATTCAAAGAGGATGCCGAGATAGAATACGTCAATTATGATAACGTAAACGAAAAAATAAGTGATTTTTTGAAGAATACATATATTTATGATTATGAAAATGTTTTCATTACAGATATGTCTGTAAATAAAGAAATCGCAAATGAAATTGAAGCAATAAACAAAGCTGAAATAATAAACAAAGCAATATTATTAGACCATCATCAAACAGCCGAATGGCTTAATAGATATAGTTGGGTTGGAGTTGACTTGAAAGAATCAGGTACAAGCCTATTTTATAATTATTTATACACAATTTATTCACTACCAGAATCAGTTAAAGAATTTGTAGATCTAGTAAAAGCTTATGATACTTGGGAATGGAATAAAACCAACAACCAAAAAGCTAAAGATTTAAACGATGTGTTGTATATTATTGGGAGAGAAGAATTTATTTCAAGTTATATAGAACATTTAGAAAAATGCAAAGAATTTGATTTAATAACAATACATAAACAATTATTGAAATATAAAAGGCTTGAAATTGATTCTTACATAGAAAATAAAATGAATCAAATAATAATAATGAATAGAATCGCATGTGTAATGGCTGAAAGTAACATATCAGAATTAGGATCCAAAATTGTTAATGAAATAGAATGTGATTTCTGTGCAATATTTACAGGGTCGAATATTTCGTTAAGAAGTAAAGATGATTTCGATGTAAGCAAAATTGCAAAGTTATATAAAGGTGGCGGCCACAAAAATGCTGCCGGAATGCCTTTAAAAGGAGATTTATTTGAGAAGATATTTGAAAGTATTCTTCAGATACCAGATATGCGGGAATAGTAATCTGGAAAGGAAGCTTAGAATTCTAAGCTTCCTTTTTTTTTTTTTTTGCTAGGTTTAGAATTCTTTGCTAGGTTAAGAATTTTCACTTATCAATACTTTATACACTTTATCAGATTGGTATTTATTTATTACTTTTGATCTGACAAGACTATTTAGTATCGATTTTAAATCTTTGCCATGATTATTCCTAGATGTTAAAGCATATTGTATTTTATTTTTTTGATTTTCGGTTATGATTTTTTGTCTCACTAATTTATTTAATTTACTAGCCTGAGACTCTTGAGCATGCTGTCCCGGTTTCTGTTCCTGATGATTGTTCTGATTATGCACTGCTGCAAATTTATTATTCATAACATGAGATTGTGCCGGTTTATTTTTTTGATCATTGCTTGGGTTCACAGGTGCTGCAAATGCAGTACTTGCAAAGATAAACGTTATCATTGTTGCTGGTATTAGTATTTTATTAAAATTCATTTTTTCATCCTCCATTAATTTTAAATAATTAATAGTATTTTACAAAATTATTTGTTTATAATCATGGTTAAAATGTGGCAGTTTTTTTTGTTTGCTAGGTATATAATATTAGAATATTCTAATATATGAATATTCTAATATATGAATATAAGAATATAGGAATATTCCGATATTCTACAATTTACATTTTCTGTAATATTTACACATAATTCCCGGTTGCATCTGCCCAGTAACCTCCTCCTACGTACCATATAGGCTTATATATTGTTGTATCAAAATATTGCATTCCACCAACTCGTCCCGTTGTAGGCCGGTTTGCAGTTGTGCCAATTAAAGAATATAAAAATCCGTTGTATGCATCCCCTGCATAATTTACTCCATTACTTTTTACTCCATCCGTCAAGATACAACTATTAGAAATGTTATCCTCTTCCATTATCCCAACAATATTTACGCTTTTAGAGTTACTAGTTACCGAAATTGTACTAGTTGCACGTTGCACCTTAACGCCAAACACATTAAAACAACCACATTTATCCACTTCAAAAATTTTAGAACCACTAGTTATAGTGCCGTTTGTACCTCTCCATAGACCTCCAAAAATATTACAGGATCCTTTTTCATAATCTAATTCGGCTTCTCCATTAACGCCAAACTGTAATATAGATGCTGCAACCTCCGTTAACGGCACATCTTCTGTATACATATTTACAATATTTACTACATTATTATTATAAATATCTAACCCATAAACACAGCTTTCCACTATACAATTATTAAAATTAATACCTGCAGCTACGCCTTTTTCGATTATAATTGCTTTATATGCCGAGCTAAGGTAACAATCGCTAAAAGTTGTTGTAGTACTAAGATCTCCAAGCATATGCAAACAATTAATACCTTCTGTATAAGCTCCTAAATATATTCTAATCTGGTTAAAAACGCAATTAAGACTATAATTAATTCTAAGTCCTTCTTTGAAATAATTTCGTATTAATATATTTTCGAAAAGGAAATAACTAGGTTTAGTTAATACAAAACAATATCTACTATTCCAGCCACCATTTATAAAAATGTTTTTTATAGTTACACCTGAAATATATTGATCTTCTCCAGACGGTGCAGCCGATATAAAAAGATCATTATTTTCATTATTAGAATTATGATGTATCGTAGTTTTTGCGTGACTTTCATATAAATTTATGTTACCAGTAACAGAATCAAAATCCATATTGTTTTTTATTGTAAGCGTATCTAATATTAAATACGTATTACATTGCAATAGTATTTTAATCCCGGCCAAAGAAGAAAAATCAATTGCATACTGGAAAAATGTTGTGCAATCCGTCGAATCATCCCCGATCGCACCAAAATTTTCTATGTAAAGCGATTTTGCTTGCCATGTCCCTGCCAAATTCATCACACTATAAAATTCAAATATTTTCCAAACACCACATTCAATTATCGTTTTATTACCAGTTAAAAATATATCGTCCTGAACAAATTTTAATACTGCACCCTTGTCAAAAAGCAATATTTTACCAGAATTTAATGTTAAATTTGTATCTAATAAATATGTGCCTGCAGGGAAATAAATAACATCTGATAGGCTTTGGTTGGTATTCAATACCGTATATATGTCGGTATTTCCAGTATTGTCAGCACCCTTATCTACCAAATTTACCCAGTCTTTAGGGTTACCGTACATATATTTTAGTTTGGAATCTAAGCTTTTAATAGTGTTTTCTATGGTTTCCGGATATGCAACATCATCTAACTCGGGATATCCAAGATTAAAATTACTTGTAAATTCTGTCATTATATATCCTCCACCTTCATCATTACTTCATGTTCATATATATTGCCATTATTTGTATATACTACTACCGTAATTTTATACCGATACCCGTCTATGCCGTCTTTAATCGTACAAAAAACAGAGGTAGTCGATTGCCTGCTAGAATCTATTATGTCATTAGTACTATCAACGTCTTTTGTAATTGCAGTAATATCATAATTGACTATTAATTCGCCTAAATCTGTAAGAACCTGTAAAAAATCAAACTCTACTTCAAATTTTTCTGAAGGCTGTTTTGTAAATGGTCCTGTTGGCGAAGTACTGTCAGTTACAATATCTCTTGCTGTAATATGCATTATTCTTTTAATTCGACTACTTCCGACCAAAGACAATAAGCCTTGGATATTAAATATCGAATAGAATGAATCCAAAAACAATCAACTCCTTTTTTTGGTAAATTTTTTAATAATAGTGTTTTTAATAAATTTTTTAATAATACTGCTTTTAGTAAATATATAATAAGGTAATTTAAATATAAATGTTGTTAAAGCATTTATTGCAATTTTAATATTACTAATCTTAGATATTATTATTTTTTTCGGACTGGAAATATGTATCTTTGCAGATGTCTCTATTAATAAATTAATTAAATTAATTAAATTAATCCATGTCATATCAATTAAGCAATTAATGTTGTTAATCTTAGATATAAAAATGTTTTTAAGGTTGCTAGTTGATACGTTAATATTGCTAACTATACTTAGCATTATTCTATTAAGTTTGCTAACTAAACAATTCAAGTTGCTAGATTTAGATATCTTAATTGTATTAATCTTGCTAACTAATCCATTAATGTTGCTAGCTTTAGATGTTGCTATTTCATTAATTTTGCCAGATAGACAATTAATGTTACTAAGTTTAGTTAATAAATTATTTTTAAAATTATTAGGTTGCAAATTAATAGCTGCATTTATTAATACAACTGCAAGTATAATCCAAGCAAAATCTACTATAGTGTTAACAATGTTAATTTTAGATATTATTATTTTTTTAATGTTGTTAGATAATACACTAATATTATTAGTTTTAGTTTCAAATATTTCTTTTATGTTGCTAATTAATATATTAATATTACTAATCTTAGATATTAATACTTTCTTCCCACTAGTAATTCTAACATTTATATTTCCATATTTAGTTAATAATATTTTACTAAGCTTGCCGGGTAACCCATTAACGTTGCTAGATTTAAATATTCTAATTGTATTAAGTTTGCTAGGTAAACAATTAATATTACTAATCTTGATTATTGCTATTGTTTTAAACTTGCTAGGTAAACAACTAGCATTACTAAGCTTAGTTAACAATATTTTATTAAGTTTGCTAGATAGACAATTCAAGTTGCTAAGTTTAGATATTCTAATCCAATTAAGTTTGCTAGGTAAACAATTAATGCTGCTAGTTTTAAATGTTATTATTTTTTTTAGTTTGCTAACTAAACAATTCAAATTGCTAGATTTAGATATTAATGCTTTATTAATCTTGCTAGGCAAACAATTAATATTTACAGTTTTAGTTAATATTATTTTATTTAATTTATTAGTTTGGAAACTAATATTACTAAGTTTAGCTATTATAATAGTTTTTACATTTTGTATAATTAAATTACATATATAACTTTTTATTGCATATATATTTCTATTAATTGTTACGTTAGTATTATTGTTAGTATTTATATATTTTATTACATTTTTATTAATGTATTGTTGCCCCCATACAAAATTTCCCCAACTAAAATATCCCCAACTATTACGCGGAGTAAGACACGCATCTATATTAATATTTATTATACAGCTATAATTAGCCATTTAAATCACCTACGCTTGGTTTACAGTAACTCTTATTGTAAATTCGACAGAATCACCGACCTCTACATTAATCGCAGAAAAATTAGATCTAAGTAACATATCTCCTGCTGTGCTTGCAGAAAATACTCCAACCTCTGTTATCGCTTTCGCTGCCGTTGCACATGTAATAGTACCAACTACTTGGTAGGTATCCTTAGTAGTACCTCCTGTATCTTGCTGCGTTTGTGTTCCACTTGCCCTGGATTCGCTTCCTGGCGTAACTAGAGCTGTTTGTGTATCCGCGGCTTCTGTAGTTCCGGTACCCCAATG
>WSSedA2C3DRAFT_1000042_pt1 | contig 16979 bp, 25 predicted proteins | sample WetSurSA2Cattail_FD_9486 | JGI IMG/M metagenome (IMG submission 9486) | reverse complement strand
TGGATCTATATGATGACAATGTAAGTTTTTATCTATACCACACTTAACACACAACCAATTATCCCTTTCAAATACCAGTTTCCTAAGTTCTGGTTGAACCTCCCTAGAAGTTATTGGAGCAAAACCTTTAGAATATTTGCTTTTGTGGTATGTAGGACACTCTTGTTTACACTCTTTAGAGCAATAAAGGTTATTACCTCCATTACCATTTATTGCCTTTTTTCTTGCTATAACTTCATTATATGTTGGTATGTACCATTTACCACAATAGGTACATTTTACTTCTAGGATATTATAATCTTCCTGATTTCTTCTGATGTCATGAATATTATTAAATAGGTCTTTATATTTTTCATATGAAGCTTTATTTTTATTATGAAACCCACCTTTCCAAAGATTACTTTTTTCACCACTGTTAGATGAATTCTTTATACTTCTTTTATGTTCTTCAGAAAGTTTTTTTCCTTTTTTTATAATACTTATCTTTTTTCTATGTTCTTCAGAAAGTTTTTTTCCTTTTTTTATAATACTTAAATAAATTTGATGACATTCTATTGAACATTTGGTAGATATACCTCTTTTTATAACACTATATGTGTCTAAATATATCTCTCCACATATTTTACATGGTTCTTCAGACTCTATAAAGCTATAATTTCCTTTTATATCTTTTCTAAAAAAACAACCATTCTTATAAATCAGTTTTTCTAAGTTGTTCCAACATATTTTCATTTTTACTTTTGAAAAATACTTAGATTTCTCTAAGTATTTTTCTTTATGTTTTGTCCTTTATTCTCTTCGTAGAATTTCTCCAACAAATGTTAAGATAACATTTGCACACTGTTCACAGAAACCATTTTCAAGTAATCTATTGAAGGCGTCATTTCTACGTTTTTCAACCTTTGTATCAATTGCTGATTTATCCACTAGTGTTAGACTAACAACATTCTTTAAGTCACTCATCAACTTTGTTTCAATTGCTTGTTTCAAAGGTGCATATGTATTGAATGTAAAAGGTTCTTTCCTTTCCAAACATGTTGACTTATATACGAAAATACCATTCCTAAATTCAGATTTACTATTTTGAGGTACACTAATGATTTCTTCAATACCTCTCATTAGTTTTTCATCTGGTGTTGAATATTCACCAGTAATACTATCATACACTTTTTCTTTCCTACAAAATGCTTCTGCATGTAGGATATAATTTTCGAAAAGTGTTTGAGCCTGTTCTGCATAAGCATGTAAAAATGCCATATTAATTGTCTTTTTTGCAATATCTCTATATTCAGAAGATACTGAATCTTTCTCACCAACCAACATTGACATGTATCTTTCTACATCTTCATCTTTAATACCAATATGATGTTCAAAGTTTGTTCTTAGTGCTCTGATAATATCAATTGGATTAATACATCTTTTATCTTCTTTCATACCTAATGCAATGTTAAGTGCATTAATGATAAATCTTGGAGAAATACCACTCATACCTTCACCTTTTGCTCTACCTTCTTCAAAAAGTGCTTTTACATCAATCTCTTCTTTTTTGAACTCATCTGTTACCTCACCATCATAAAGTTTCATTTTCTTAACTAGTGAAGAAATTTTAGTAGTAGGCACTAATCTTGATAGGATAGCGAACTCAGCTGCAATTTTAAGAGTATGGGGCGCAATATGAATATCTTTAAATTGAGATTCTTTAATCATTTTCTTATAGATTTCAATTTCGTCTGATACTCTCAAATTCCAAGGAACCGATACAGTATACATACGATCATGTAGAGCTTCGTTTTTCTTTTCAGATCTAAATGCATCAAACTCGGTTTGATTTGTATGAGCAAGAATAAGAGTATCAATGTACATTTGTGGAAAACCAGGTGACTTAATCAACTGTTCCTGTGCTGCTGTAATCAATACATAATGAAATTTAATATCAGCTTTCATTAATTCGATGTACTCTACCAAACCACGATTGGATACTTGTAGTTCTCCATTAAACTGATATGCTCTTGGGTCTGTTTCACCATATCGATTGATTTTCGATAAGTTAACCCTACCAATCAATTCACTAACATCTTGAGATTTTGGATCACTTGGTTGAAAAGTACCAATACCAATACGTTTTTGTTCTGATAATTTTACTTGTTCAACTGTAACATTTTCCCAATTAATATGTCCGTTCTCATCTTTAAAGTTTAGTTCCATCATTTGCTGACATACAGGACACAGTGTACCTTCAATTTTTACACCTAACTGTTCTTCCCAGAAAGGACGATCTTCTATTGGAATCAAATGTAATGGTTCTTCATTAATAGGACACCCCTTAATTGCAAATATCGGAGTATCATCTAATTCAAGACCACGTTTAATTAGGTTTGATATAGTTGATTTACCAGAACCTACAGGACCAACCATAACAACAATTCTTTTACCTGTTTCTGTTCTGCGAGCTGCAGCTTTTAAAAACCTCATAAGATCATGTATTGGTTCTAATGTACCATAAATTTTTCCATCGAAAAATTTATATTTTACAAGATCTTCATACCCTCTTATTTTTAATACTGGACTTACATCTTCAACACCATATTTCATAATCATATTATAAATTCTACCAGGTGAGAAGGAAGCAGCATCAGGACTTTTCTTTACCTTATACAAATATTCTAAGGCAGGACCTTCCCAGCAAGAAACATCTTTACATTTTTTTTGTTCTTCAATAATTTGACGAAAATTCATCACATCATTTAGATTGCTAATCATGTTATCTCCTCTTTCTAAAATTTCGAGTTTATCCTTGATGTTTTCAATCATACCATTTCTCTTTTCTTTTGTAAATTTTTCGTCTAATTTTTAGACTCATCAGAATCTATTTGTTCTATTTGACTTATTTGCTCTGCCGGTCCCTGAACTTTTCCAGTTTTCATTAACTTTAATAGATCTTCTCTATTTGTTAATATAATATTATTATTTGTTATACCTAATCTATTATTGTCATTTTTACTTAATTCTCTTTGTAACTCAAGTTCTTTTAACCTCAATGTTTTTATTTTTAATTCTATCGTTTTATCATTAAACTTTCTTTGTAATATGTTTGTTGTTGCAGATGTTATTGAGTTAACCATTTGACTTGCTGCTTCTATTTGAGCTGCAGAATATGAACCATTATTTATAGAATTTTCTAATTTATCTAATAATCTATTTGCTCTATTGATATTATCTACTAATATGGAATCAATATCGTCTGGACCTGAATACTCAGTGGTTATGTATTCATCTTCATTATTCATATTAATATCTAAATCAAACTCATCAGCCAATCTGTCTAAATTTACTGACATATATAACTACTCCTATATTTCTTATATTTTCTTTATTTATATATATTTATGACAGAAAAACATTTGCTAATTAATCATAAAATTTATGAGAAGGTTTGTAAACATTCAATAACAAAAGAAATTTTGTAAATATATTATATTTACTTTATATGATAAAAAATGAACATGAAATATTTGTGTTAAACATTTACAAGTCTTCGTCATCAATGTAATATGAGGTTGTAACGGAAAATTTGTAGATATTGATTATATTGACAAAAAGGAGAAAAAAATGATTATTAAGTATATCCGGCGTAATGAATATGAAGTTGTAAACAAGGCAAAGCTAAAACCAACTGTTTTTATGTTGAAAGATGCTCTAAAGAACAATGATATGTCTCTAGTAAAGGATGCTTTGGATAATTTGAAGAGTGTAGTTCCCTTTGATGAAAAGGTTGGTGTTCTTATTGGTTTTAAAGAAGACGGAGTTATCTATATTGGTTTTTCAAAGTGTAATATGGATTATGATGATTTCAGTAAAGATTTTGGATATGAAGTAGCTTTAGATAGAGCATATAAATATGCTAAAAAGTTTGAAAATGCTGGGATACCTATTGTTCCTAAGTCAGTAGCAAGAGAAATTCCTTTATTTGTAGACAGATGCCTTAATTATTATAAAGACGGAGAACTTACTGCATGGGTTGAAAGATATATGGAACAATAAAAGTTTTGTAAATTAAGGATACTAAATGAAAGTAACTAAGTCAGATAAGTATGTAATTATATTTGATAATAAACGAGGTATAGAGTTTACATATGGTATAAATGGAAATCCAGATCCATTTGTGCTGGATTTCCCTAGCCTTATTGATATTGGTATTATGCAGGACTGTAAAAACAACTGCAAAATATGTTATCAAGGCAATAAAGTTGGTCCCAATATGACAATTGATGATTATAAGTTTATAATTGATCAATGTAAAGATTTTACTAATCAAGTTGCATTGGGTGGTAGAGGTGATCCAAATCTACATCCAAATTTTGAAGAAATATTAAAATACTCAAGAGATAATAATATAGTTCCAAACTATACTACAAGTGGTATAAATTTAACAGATGAACAGATAAAGATTACAAAAAAATATGTTGGAGCATGTGCAGTAAGTATGTATAATAAAGATTTTACATTCTCAGCAATAAATAGACTAATAAATTCAGATGTTAAAACAAATATACATTGGATAGTTAGTAAAGAAACTATTTCAGATATAACAAAATTTTTATCTGGCATTGATATATGGGATAAAAAGTTTCCTATACATAAAGTTAATGCATTTATATTTCTTTTATTTAAACCACAAGGTAATGGTTTAAATTTTAAAGATCTAGCATTAAGTGAAAACGAAATTCAAAAAGTTATTGACTGTATGAGAAAGAGTAAAGGTTTTAAAATTGGTGTAGATTCATGTTTATTTAATAATTTTAAAAACCTGACAGAAAATGAAATTTTGTTTGGAGACTCATGTGAAAGTTCTAGAATGGGTGCATATATAGACTCTCAATTGAATATGAAACCATGTAGTTTTATGGATGATGTTGTATCAATTTCAATTAGAAATACATTAATAAGAGAAGTTTGGCTAAACTCAGAAATCTTTATTTCTACAAGAAATAAACTAAAAAATAATAAAATATGTTGCCCTGCATTGGAATAAAATGAAAAATAAAGGGTATAGAAAAAAAAGAAAAGACTTTTTAATAAATAAAGGTTGGGACTGGATTTATTTAGCTAAACTCTGGAATATTGATTATGAAAATGATGAAAATGATGAAAATATAAAAGTTTTTCTTGAAAATGTTATGAGGAAACATTTTATGTGTTGTCATGACAAATGTAATTGTGGTATAAAACATATTGCCAGAGATATTAGAGTTTTTGCAAAAACACTTTCTAAGTGTGGGAATAGTTATCTATTTCCAGTTTGGAAAGGTATATCCAAAGTTAAAGACGATTATGAAACTTTGAGGATAACTATACCACTTATAGGATATATGTGGGACTGAGGAGGATTTATATTGAAAGATATAGAGAAAGTAGTTAACTCAATTCCAAGAGGATATTGGTATAATAAAAAAGCAAAAAATATGTATGTAGATATTGCAGTAAGTTTAGCAGAAAAAGGAATAGATTTAGAAGAAGTGAAGAGTATTTTAGATAATTTATATAGAGCAGCAGCATTACAACATGGTTTTGGTCCAGAAAGGATTGCATAAGTGAAAATAAAAATGGATTTTGTGACAAATAGTTCAACAACGAATTACTGTTTAATAGGTATAGAACTATCTACAAGTGAATTAGTAGGTCTTCTTAAAAGTGCAACAGATAAAAATGAAGATAGAGAAGAATTAGAAAAAAAAATTTTTAGACTTGGTTTAATAGATGAGTACAAAGATTTTGATAATTTTGACAATTATGACATCTATGAAATTTATGAACATTGTGATAAACTTTTAGAAAAAGAAGGATTATATTGCATTGTAAATAATAATAATGATTGTGTATATATTGGCATAGATATTAGAGATGTTGATAAAAAGAAAACTATATTAAAAATTGAAGAAGAAGTTTCTGACAAACTAAAGAAGTTTAATATTAACCAAACAGTTGACATCATATTTGGTTGTATAGAAAATAGATAGTAAATAAAAATATGTTATTACGTATATAAATTAAAAGGGGAGATTTCCCTTTTAATTATGATAAAGTTAATTTTTAACATTTTAGTTCATTATATTTACAACCTTCTTTCTTATGTATTTCCTTATGACAGTTCTTACATACAGTCATACAGTTGTTAATATCTGCACTTTCAATTGGATTGTTTATAACTGGATCAATATGGTGACAATGTAGGTTTTCACCTATTCCACATTTAACACATGACCAATTATCTCTTTCAAATACCAGTTTTCTCAGTTCTGGTTGAACTTCCCTAGAGGTTGAAGGTTTGAAACCTTTAGGATATTTTATTTGACTATATGTTGGACATTCTTGTTTACATTCTTCAGAACAATAGAGGTTACGACCACCATTGCCTTTATAATAAATACCTTTTAGTCTATTTTTAATATCAATATATGTTGGTATGTACCATTTACCACAATAGGTACATTTTACTTCTAGGATATTATAATCTTCCTGATTTCTTCTGATGTCATGAAATGGTTTAAGTAGACCTTCATGTTGATCAAAAGAAACTTTATTTCTTTTAGTATAACCACCTTTCCAGTTGGAAGGATTCTTTCTATTTTTTGCAGCAATACTTAATTTTTTTGAAAGTTCTTCTGATATTTTTGTATTTTTGTTTCTAAATATCATAGAGCATGATAATGAACAGAACTTTTCTTTTCTGTCATATAGTGAAATAAAATTTTCGTGACATGTATTACATGTGGTGTGACTTTCAACAAAAGCATATTTGTCGTTATGTTTAAAAAATTTACCGTTCTTATAAACCAATTTTTCTAGGTTATCCCAACAAATTTTCATATTTATCTTCCTTTAACTTAAATTAAAATATTTAGGAGCATATGTAAACTAAAAAGGGCTTGAGTTTTTACACTCAAGCCCTCCGTCAATTAACTGAAATTGTTACGGCATGTTATTTACGTCTATATATTGATAGAAGTTGTAACTTCCAAATAGATGGTTCACGATAGCATATCTACTCATTAGTCCAACTGTAGGATTAAATGAATCTTCCAAAGTTGCCTTTGAGTTTAGAAGTACTACATAAGGACAGTAGATAACACCTGTATCATATTCTGAAGGTCCTTTGTAACCAATTATAATTTCTTCAGTTGTTGAGAAGGTGTCTCTATATACATTTAGTCTTCCATCCAAACTACCTAGTCTTGCAATGCCAGTTGCTGCTGTTGATACATCTGATTGTACAGGAGCAATAGTGAATGCACTTAAACATTCAAGAGCTGCGCATACAGTTGGATGAGAAACTAACCAGTTACCAGCACCACGTCTTGTATTGATAGCAATTTGGTTAGCTTTTCTAATAACCATATTATAAAGGTTACGATACTTTTCAGCTTCCCAACGTCCATCTGCTGCTGTATATGACCAACCAGCTGAAGTTGCTGTTGAAAGAGTTGCTGCTGTTTTAATAGCTGCTACTAACTCACGATCGATTTCAGCGGTAATTTCATAAGCTAAAATGTCCATCATTTCGTCTTCTAGTTCTAAACCATGCATTGCTTTTAGATCTTGTGCAACTTCTAGAGACCAACGGCTTCTTAACTTACGTGTTTTAGCTTCTACTTGAGTTTTTTCTACGGTCATATTTACTTCTTTAATATGTGAACCGCTACCAACACCAAGACCGAAATCATTACCAACACCTGAACCTGCTTTTGAACCTAAAGCTTCTTGTGCTGATACTGATGCTGAATAAGTATAATCTTTATCAATTGTATTATACCCTACTTCTGTTCCATGACTTGCTCCACCTGTATAGGTTTGTCCTGCTCTAAACCTAAGAGCAAATGCTAATCCTACAGGTCCTGTCATTGGTTGAACACCTACGATATCATGAGCAATAAGTTCAGGGAATGTTCTTCTTACCATAGGTACGGCGATTTTATAAAAATCACCTGATGTAGCATAACTACCGGCGCGATCAAAAGATCCTTGAGTTGTTGACCCAGTTTCATTTAACCATCTGTGTTCATTTTCTAACATTAGAGCGGTTGCTCTTTTTACCTTAGGATTCTGAATTGGTTTACCCTCATTCAGAACTTCGTCCCATTTCTTAATAAGTTCTTTGAAATCCATTATCTTTTAGTTCCTCCCTATATATTAATAATGTATAAATGCTAAAATATAAAAATAAGAAATATTATATATTACTATTATTTATATTTTTAAATCTTATTTTCTCTTAAAACTCTTACATAAGTACTCAAGGTTTTCTTAAAAGCGTCTTCGTCGTCAACTTCTTCATTTAACTTTGATTCGACTTCTACTTTACCTTTTCCATTTGATTCTGTTACTTTTTTCATTTTCTTTCCGCATTCAGGACAAGAATCTACATCTTCACCTATTACTATTTTTCCACATTCAGGACAAGTCATTTCATCTTCATTTTCTTCTTTATTTACTTCTTTCAAAGAAATTGTTTCTACGAGAATATTAAACTTTCTATCAATTGTTTCTACATCAGTAATACCTTCTAGAACACTCATAATCTTTGATGATTGTGCTTCAGTTAGACCATCACATTTCTTACGAAGATAAATATTAGCGGCCATTTCTTGAGCATCTTGTTGGATTTCAAGATTTTCTTCAATTGTTTGGTCTAATTCATCTCTTAATGAAACTATTTCGTCTCTAGCTTCTCTCAAAAGTTCTTTAGCTTCTTCATCAATCGCACCCTCATCAATTGCCATACGAACTTTAAATTGTTCAATCAAATCAGAATATAATTCGCCCTTTTTAGCATACTCATAAATTTTATCAGGGATTACTAATTCTTCTTCTATAATTGAGTCAACAAAGTTAGAGAATTTTGAAGTAATATCTTTTTTGTAGTCTTCAAATTTTTCTTCAAATTCTTCAACCAATGATTCTTTTTCTGCTTCGATGCGTTCTTCTACTTTTTCCGCAACTTTTACTTCAATCAATGTTTCAATTTTTTCTTTTATTTCAACTTGTTGAGACTCATCAAGTTTCTCAACACCTAAAATTTTCAAAATATTATCCATTATATTTTTTCTACCTCCTAATGATATTGTATTTCTTACTACTATTATTTATATATTATTTATAAAAATTTATTAATTTTCAACGTTCCTTAATCTTGTACTCCAGCCTTTATGTGCAGCAGCTTTTCTCTTATGTCCCAAAACACTATGATATGTTTTTTTGATGTCCTGTTTAAAAGATTTTACTGTAACACTTTCACTAGTTAAATACTTTTCTACTATTCTATCTATTTTAGACATATCAGTGTCTCCTCTTAAATCTACCTAATTTCTTACCACTTAAACCTCTACCACGTTTTCTCATCATTTTAATTTTTCTCATTAATCTTCGTAAACGCTTTTTAATTTGATTTTTGTGACGTCTATAATACATTCTACCTTTTCTTCTAGTTGTCAAAGGTGTTTTCTTATAGAATCTTGCTTCACTCATTTCATCTTCAAGCTCTGAAGAAGTACCATTTTCATCTAAAGCCGAAAGAATTGTATGGAGTTGTTCCAGTTGCTCATCTTCTAACTGATCATCTTCTAGAGAAAGAAGAAACTCAACAATTAAATCTAATAATTCTTCGTCTGATAAGTTTACTTTTTCTATTTCATCTTCTTGATCATCTTCAAAGTCAACAAATTCTTCTTCTTGTTCTAATAAGAGATATTTTTTTAGAAATTTATTTTCTTCCATATTATTTTTTTATCCTTTATGCTAAGGCTAAATGTGCTACAATAGTTGCAGCAGCAATTTTTTTATTCCCTAATGTTTTCTTAACTGTTTCTCCTGCTCCTAATTTTGCATTTCTTGCTGTGTCTTTAACATCTTGTTTTAAATTCTTCTTTATTGCTTTTATTGGACTTTTATAATATTCAAATGTTTTATCACTGTGACCTACTTTAATAGTATTCTTTTCTATGTGTTTTTCTATTGCTCCTTTAGCTCGAGAAGCAACATTTCTCGCTTTTCCAACTAAAGATAATAAACCTTCATTAGTTTCTACTTCATTTAGTAGTGAGTTTATTTTATAAACTATATCTTTCATTATTTTGTAGCAGCAGCAAACATCCTTCCTTTTTCAGCTGCGGCTCTTATCTTTGCAGCTCTATCTCTAGCAGCTGCCATTTTTACTGCTTTTTCTCTTGCTGCTTTAAACTTTGAGGCTAAACCTTCAGTTTCTCCCGCTACTTTTTTTACAAGTCCACCAATATCTTCATACATATTTTCATCTTCTTTAACTACCTTTTTCTTTTTCTTTTTTCCACCACCACATCCTTCTTCCAAATATCCATCAATTTTTTCTAAAATATCAGACATTACTTTTTCTCCTTAGTTTTCTTCTTCTTTTTGTTTAACATTCTTCTTATTTTTTCTCCAGCTATTAAAGCAGCTGAACCGCCTACTGCTGCACCTACAGCACCACTAGCTCCAGTTACAAAACTTTTTCCGGCAGTATGTAAATATTCTGAGTAATTTTCTTCTAATATTTCATTAATTCTATCTACTATATCCATAATTTTTCCTTATCCAGATATGTCAGTAACTTTTTTAATTACATTTGATTTCTTTGCTAATTTAGTAGTTCTATCTGCAAGTGCTTTCTGAAGAAGAACTTTATCTTTTGCTTTTTTTACAGTGTCAGTAGCTAGATGCATTAAGTTTTTTACTTGAATGCTTTCACTGTTTAAATATTTTTCTACTATTCTATCTATCCTTTTCATTTGATCTCCTATCCAATTTCAGGATTCTGTACTGATATATTTTTATTTCTTATTGCTTGGGCAGTTGTAGATAACTTTTGTCTAGCTTTAGCTGCTTTGTCTTTTGCAATTTGTGATGCATTTGTGGTTACTTGTTTGACGTTTTGTGTTACTGTATTTGTTTTTGACACATCTGCAGAAATATCTTTTGCAATTTCTCTTGCTCTTTGCATTGCAGGACTACTTGATACTTTTTTAACTACATTTGTTGCTGTATCACTTGCTACTGTAGCAACATCTTGTGCAACTCCAGCTGCTTTTTTTACAACATTACTTTTTGCCGCATTCTTTGCAAGATTTGTCATAGTATTGACTAAACCTTCATCCAAATATTTATCAATTTTTTCAACTATGTCTGACATTATACATTCTCCTGTTTATTTTTAATCTTATTTGCTACTGCTTGTGCTATTTCTTTATTTCTTCTTTTTTCTCGTTCTCTCATTTTCTCTTTAACTTTTTGTGCACCTTTATATGCACCAACTGCTAAACCTCCAGCAGCTGCTCCAACATATAAAGCTGAAGCTGTAGTTTTTAATGCATGTCTTGTATCTGGAGAAAGATATTTCTCTATTAATATATCTATTTTAGAAGGCATATTTATAGATTCCTTCCAATTTTTTCAATTGTTTCTAATATATGTCTTCCATATTCTTTTCTTGCATTTTTTATTTTAACCAAATCTTCTTCTAACTTAGCTTTTGCTTCTTCATCTTTTGTTGAATATGCTAAGTTAAATTCTTCAGCCATATACATACCTTTTAACCATGATGGGTTATTAGATGGAGACCCTACTAAGTCCCATGTAATTAGTTTATAATCGTCTTCATTAACATATCCATCTTCATTAACTGTACCAAGTCCTCTTGAAGATATTCCAATAGAACAACCTTCATCTAATAGAGATTTTGCAATTTTTCCCATAGGTAAATTTGTCAATACTTTTGCTTTCCCATATAGATCATTACCTCTCCATTGGAGATTTTCAACTAATATAGCAGCTCTTTCAAGATTTACATCTGCTTGAGGAGGATGATTCAATTCCCCAAATAAATTTCTTCTTTTCATTTGTTCTGAAAGTTTATCAACTTCTCTTTCTAGTGTTGACCTTTTATATATTCTCCCATTTTGGTTTTTTAGTTCTGCAGAAGAAAATATACCAACAACATATAAATCATTAGTACTCTTATCTTCAGAAATTTCTATATCAAAAGAACTTTCTGTTATTAGTCTTCCTAGTCTCATTTTTTCTCTTCCTCTATTATTTTATTGGTTTGCCTTTTTTATCAAATATATTTTTAGTACCCAAAGGCCCTACCTTAGTTCTTGCAAATGTTTTTACTGTTCCTTGTGCTTCTTTAGAAGCTTGTCTAACATTTTCTGGTTTAACTTTATTACGCATATTTTTTAGTTTGTTTATATTACTTTTTGCTGCACCAATTATATCTATAGCTTTGTCATATGTTTTGAAAGCATATTTTCCTGCTGTCTGTAACATGCCCTCATCTAATTGACTGATTTCTAATTTTAAATTATCTAATTGGTTTTCAATCTCATTTAATAATGTTAAAAATTCATCAGTTTGTTTATAGTCAGAAAATTTCATTGTTACTCCTCTTCATCTTCAACTTCGTCTTCTAAAGTATCTAAATCTATATTTTCTTCCTCATCATCTTCATTATCAAATGCTTGTTCCAAACCTAACTCTTTAGCTAAATAATCATTTTTAGCTTTTCTTAACTGTGCTCTCAATAATTCCTTAGCTTTTACATACTCATCATTCTCAAAATTATCCAAAGCTTGTTTTACAACTTCTGTGTCAACTGGCATACATTTTCTCCTTTCAACTTTATATATATTTATTTATTATTGTTTATTTTCTTTTTCGGCTCTTCTTTTAGCAATCGCTGCTTTTAGTCTTCCTTTTGGTTTTTCTTGATTTTGTTCTTCTTCTCCAGATTGGGTATTTTGTGTTGGTTCTGACTGTTCCGGAGGAACTTGTTCAGTTCCTTGTTGAACTTGTTCTGGAAGTTGTCTTAATCCTAACTCAAAATCTTTTTTCATTGAATCAGCATTTTCTTGAATATCTTCATCAGTCCACTTCATAAACTTTTTCAGAAGAAAATATTTTGAAAATTCTGGACTATTTGCTAGTATTGAGTAATTACTAAATCTAGTTTCTAAGAAATGTTGAATTTGTTTTTCTTTATAGAAACTTGGAGGATTCATTGTAATTTTTATCTTACTTTTATCTAAATCATATTGAGACTTTAGACCTTTAAATTCTAGATGTAGTAAGAATAAATTTCTCAACTCGTTGCAAAATCTTGTTTGTTGTCTTTCGAGAAATTTGGCCCACTTTACTTCGTCTCTCGATATGTCACCAACACTTGTTCCAGCAAATAATACACTAGAGTCTTGGTTTTCAAATTTTGCATTTACTCTTGATATTGGATATTTTAAAGCTCTATATAATTTTTTTGCAAAATAGTGAATATCGTCTAAATTTGTAAATCCAGATGGATTTCCTCCTACTGTTGATATGTCCGATCCTCTTCCATCGCTAGATGTAGGTATAAAGAAATTTTCCAATATGGACATAACTTCTGGTTCATTGGTTAGTCTTCCAGTTGAAGGATCAAATGTTTGTTTTTTTGTAAATTGTGATTTTATTTTTTCTACATATTTTAGTGCTTTTTCTCTTGGCATACTACCTGTATCAATTTTGAATACAAATCTTTCTGGTGCTCTAATAATTCTATATATAATTACAGAAGTTTCTAATAATTTTAACTGATTAAATGGTACTCTAACTTTTTCCAAGTAACCAAGTACATCTAGTTTACTTTTACCATATACTCCATAATCTACTAATCCTATTTGTTCTGGATAAAACAATACAATTGATGGATCTTTTTTGGCTTCTTCAATTGTATTGGGTTTTTTAGCTTGGGGATTTAAATATTGATAGAAAGCCATTATTTTCCCTGTTTTTGTATCATACACAAAATCCATTGACTCTGTAGGTAGTTTCTTTATATCTATAATTCCATTCTTTCTATTTCCATCTTGAATTATTCTCTCATAGAAAACTTTTCCATCTATAAAGTAAGTTCTTAATAAGTCCTCTATTTTATCATATATATTAATTCTATTATAGAATAATTCATCAAATTCATTATTTAGGTTATTTACAATATTTTGATTTTTTACTAACTCTTCACTTACTATGACAAAGTTTAATAATCTATCATCTTCGTCTAATTGTGATGATTCTATAACAGCATCTTCTACAACATCTGCTATTTCCGGCAACTCAGCCATTCTTCTATATTCTTTTAATCTGGCAAGTTCATTTTGTAGTTGTTTATTAATATATCTTTTATAGAACATATTAAATGAACTTAAACTTGTACTTCCATATCCTCCAACAAATTCTGAACCTTCGCCCGCCCTGGCTTCTAAAAATTTTGTAGATATTGCATCATCACCTTTTTTAGAAAAAGCTTTTATTGCTTCATCTACTCTGTCATCTGTTTTTCTGAAAAAACTAAATAAATTCATTTTCCCTCCGTAAAAACATTTTATTGTTTTATTTATTAAAAATTATAACATAATATAAGAAAGATTATTTAACTATCCATTAGTATCTACTAATTTCCATTCTCCATTTTTATAAACTTTTAGTGGTTTGCTTTGCCAAGACCCACCAACATAAACTTTTAGTTTTGTTCTAACCCACTGTGAACCATTCCATCTTTTGAAGATTCCTCCATATTCTGATGTTGTTGTTGTTGAAAATTTAAATATTGGCATATTAAATCCTATACAAAAAATACAGCATATTTTGTTTTTAAGTAACTTTCTACAATTGTTATATTGGCGTCTGATAGGGCTGAGTTATAAACTAACATATCACCAAGATATACATTTGAATATTCTCCTACTGAATATCCACTTCTACAAAAAAGAGATAAGTCAGTATTTCCTCCGGAGTAATCTAAGTTTCCACTAACCGTTGGTCCTGCAGCGGTTGTTAATGTTCTAGATATGCCATTTAATCTCATTACTGCGGTAGTTGTTCCGTCATACTTTGCTGTTATAACTACTGCTGCGGTATAATTGGCTATAGCAGGTGCATCTACATAAACATCTTTAAGTGCAGCACCGGCAGAGAGGAGTAGTTCTGCTCTGTCATTTGTACCATAAGAATGACCAATTCCCCAGGAAGAATAAGGAGATGTCCATCCAGAGGTTCTATATGGTCTAACAAGTAATTTTGCTGGGGAAGTACCTACATATCCTAATGGAACATATGCTGCTATAATTGTAATATTATTTGATTCCCAACAAGCATTTCTAGGTATAGTCATATATCTACTACTTGCACCAGCAGCATAAACTACAGAATTTCCATTCCATTTGTTTTTATAGAGAACTGGTTTATATGAAGCGTTAGATTGTGAAGCTACATGTCCGTATGTAGATCTATCTGTCCATGATGAAATAGAACCACCAGTACTTATTGTGGAGTTTAAAGAATTTGCATCTAACCATAAGACCAAACCAGAAACATTTCTTGGATCGTATAAAGTCATTAATTGTTGTGTAGTCGATGATGTTGGTGATAATAATAACATTAAAATTTCTCCCTAACTAGAGGTAGTATTAATTCCATATTTTACAGTAAAATAGTTCCATAACTTTGTTTTGTCAGACGATGAAATACAAGAATTATATAAAAATATTTCAGATAAACCTCCATTAAAATAATCTCCGGTGCTATAACTACCTCTCATTCCAATAAATAAGTCTGTTTGGTTAGTATAATCTATATTACCTGATCTCGCAGTTGTAGTTGTTCTACTAACACCATTAAGAAATATTTCTCCTGTAGTGCCATCATAAGTAAACATAAAGACAGTAGGTAAACCTTTGCTTTGATATGGTGCTCCTGCAGCAAAGTCTGTATATGCAGCACCTGTAGCGAAAGTTATTAAAGGTGCATCTGCAGTAGCACTACTACAAGCTGCAGAATAAGAAATATATGGACTAGTCCAACCGCTATTTCTATAGGGTCTACAAATTAATTTTGTATATCCACTAAGTGCACCAAAATTTACATATGCTGCTATAATTGTAATATTGTTAGGTTCTAAAGTATCTACTCTAGCTATACTCATATATTTAGTAGAACCGTCAAACCTAACCCAGGAATTTCCATTCCATTTATTTGTATCAAATATTGGTCTATTTGCTCCAGAACTCACAGCAACATTACCATAAGAACTTTTATCAGTCCAAGAATTTACTAAATCTCCGTTACTTAATATACTATTTAAACTATTTGCATCTAACCATAAAATAAGACCACTAATACCTCTCGGATCATATAATGCTATAGCTTTTTCTGCTTGTGTTAGAACTTGGGAAGTACTACTTAGTAGTTGCATATTTTATATACCGCCTATATAAAATGAAATATTTCCTGTAGAGATAGTACTAAGTCTTATTTTAATACCAGACATACCCCCATCATTACTAAATAAATACATACTACCTATGTATCGTGAATTATCTTGTTCAGAGGAAGAAGAAATTGCTGTATAAACTTCTGAAACAGATGGTAATATACCCATAAGAGTATTTGCTGAGTCATACATTAATATTTTAAAATCCGCAGTAGCACTTGCGGTAGAAAATGATGTTTTTATAGTTACTCTTGCTTTTCCTGATATATCTATTGGATTTCCAGCTGTTGGATATAAAGTTATTGTTGATATACTATCTAGAAAACTACTTCCTGATACAGGTGCAGTTAGAGTTCCCGTTCCTGGTGCAACTCTCTCTATATGTTTAGTTAAACCGCCCTCTGAAAAACTATGGGTTCCAATATTTATACCGCTACCTTCTGTAAATCCAATTTTATTTGTACTCATATTTAATAAGTCTCCTTAATTAACTTATATCTACCCATAAATCGTTGACCAAAGGACTTCCTGGTGCTATAGCAGATACTGTTATATTTACTGCTCCGGAATAACCACTATACCCTGAATACCCTGAATACCCTGAGGTACCACTATACCCTGAAATACCACTATATCCAGAATAACCTGATGTACTATCACCACTATACCC
>WSSedA2C3DRAFT_1000041_pt1 | contig 17045 bp, 12 predicted proteins | sample WetSurSA2Cattail_FD_9486 | JGI IMG/M metagenome (IMG submission 9486) | reverse complement strand
CCTCAGGAGCCGCTTCAGTTACCACACGATGTACAGTCACCATTGACTGTACAATCTATTCAGCCTATCCCTCCTACAGCAACGGGGGAATCTTTGTCTCAACAAGTCAATGTGGATGTTCTGGCCCTAGCTCAACAGGCTGCTGGATACATCAAAGGATTAGACCCTATTAGCCAGGCTAGAGCCCTTTCTCACTTGAAGCAAACACAGCCGGAATTACACCACGCGGTTTACAGGCTAATGACGACCTCAAATCCAGTAGAGGGGCCGGAGCAGTCGAGTCGCCCTCTCCCGCAAGAGAGGGCTCCCCGACGCGGACCCCAAAACGCACTCATCTAGGCTAATCCAAGTAGCACACAACCAGCAGTGTGGTCTCCCTCTCCTAATCCCTCTAACAAACAATCTGCACATAAGAATATGGATGCGTTATCTCTTCTCAGCTCCTCAAATCTCCAGAAGTCCTCATCCCCAGTATCTTTAAGGACGCCTTCTCTAAGACGGTATACTTCTGGATCTGCCGATAGATCGTGAGCGCATAAATTACACAAGGTGCTGCACGCATCTGAGACCTCTACAAAATCCATCATCGTGTGGAGACAGTGTGCGTGAATTAGCTTGGTCTCTTCTCCATCGGGAAACTCATCTTCCGGCTTGTAATAGGGAAAGTTAGACTTGCGCCCAGCTTGGAATTCACCGATGCATATCTCTACCACTGCCTTGTCATACCCTAGTTGTTCCCCACAATACATACAGCGTGGAGTTTCGTCCCAGGGGTTATCATCGTTGAACTCACCCATGTTAGACCTCTAAAAAGAGACCAGAACTGCTGTAGTTCTGGTCCGATGATTTAGGGATACACAGCTATTCCCTTTAATCTTCTCCTCTGTACCTCTCACAGTCAGCCAGTATTCTTCCTCCTAGGAAGGCCAGCTCCTCTATAAATGTAGAAGCGAAACAGAGAAGAAAGATTTGCACAAAGATCACTCACTTGACTCGTCGTTGGAGTCGCTATTGTAGTTGTTTTCGATTTCCTCGTCGATCATGTGTTCAAGTTGTTCAAATTGGTCCACAGGCTCATCGTCTCTACTCTCCTCATCTTCAGGTCCATTACCGAAAAAATTCATGTGCACTCCTGTAATTATGTAATTCTGGTGCTCAGTAGTTTACTTATACCCAAGTGCTTGAAATCTTTTCGTTTGACTGATCAGCCCAAAATCGTTTACCTTTTTATGGATTAACATACTTTGGAGTCCATATGGCTCGATTATCACCGGTAGAGGGGTTCGAACTCCTCAAGGACCGAGTTGAGAAAGCTGTTGGGGGTCTCTTCCCAGTCATTGGAAAGAAACACACACTCACGGTTTCCAATGTCAAAGTAAACGACAACCTAGAGATTGAAGATTTAGCCTCTCAGAAAGCGGCTAAGCTCCATGGACGTACCTGGGCTGTGCCTTTAGAGGCCAAGGTTACACTCATCGATAATGCCACCAAGCAAAAAATCGATGAGCAGCATATGCGTCTCTTGAATCTCCCCAAGAATACTCCGCGGTATAGCCACATTATTGATGGGCAGGAGTACCAGGTAGATAATCAATGGCGCTTGAAGTCCGGAGTTTATTCCCGGATCAAGGATAATGGAGAGCTAGAGTCACAATTCAACTTGGCAAAAGGTCGTGGATTCCACGTTAACTTTGATCCTGAATCCCGTAAATTTCATATGCAGTATGGCACTTCTAACATACCCCTATATCCCATACTTAGGGAAATGGGAGTGCCTCATGAGGAGATCCAACAGAACTGGGGTAAAGCGATCACTGACTCTAATCAGCAGACTGCTAAGGGGGACGAGCAAGCTGTCATCAAATTCTTTAAGGCGTCAACCGGTAGAAAACCAGCCTCTGTGGATGAGGCGCGCACACATCTATTTACTACTTTCAACACAACCCAACTTCGACCAGACACAACTAAGATCACGCTAGGAAAGTCTTTCACTAAAGTTGATGGTCCGGCTTTGGCCGCTGCTGCAACACGCCTACTTCATATCAGTCAGGGAAAGGCAGCTCCAGATCCCCGGGATGCTTTGATGTTTAAAGAGCTCCACTCTATTGAAGACTTCATGGCTGAGAGGCTGCAGAAGGGAACCGTAGATATACAACGCCGGTTGCAAAACACGTTAGATCGAAAACGAAGTGTTCGCAGTATCGTAGGTCCAGACATCTTCAACAAGCCTTTGAAGATGCTGTACCGGACCACGCTTTCAAATATGCCTGAACAGACAAATCCTTTAGAGATGATATCTGGTCTCATGAAAACTACTATCACTGGTGAGGGCGGTATCAAGAGTGCTCACGCGATCACTGATGAGGCTAAACTTGTTGATCCCTCTCATCTTGGTTATTTAGACCCGTTGCATACACCAGAAGGAAGCTCAACCGGCGTTACTTTACGTTTACCTTTAGGCGTTCGTAAAAGAGGGCATGATGTTACTGCTCAGATGTATGATCTTACAACTAAGAAGATGGTCCCAGTTACGCCGGAAATGGCTATGGGAGCGCATGTCGTCTTACCAGATCAAGTTAGATGGAGTAATAATGTTCCAAAACCTATAGCTACTACAGTAAAGATCAGTGGCCCAAACAATGAGATTATTGAAGCCCCTTTCAAAGACGCGCATTATGTCATGCGTGACCCCCTGCAGATGTTTTCAATCGCCACAAACTTGGTGCCGTTTGTAGCAGCTGATCATGCCAATCGCAGTACTATGGCAGGCCGACAGATGGAACAGGCCATTCCTTTAGTTCGGAGAGAAATCCCGCTTGTACAAAGTATGGCGGGTACTAAGACTTTTGATCAAATAATGGGGTCAATGGCTAGTCACCCATCCAAAATAACTGGAACAGTTGATAGGATTAAGAAGGATAGTATTGTAGTCAAAGATCGTAGAGGCAGGAAACATGAGGTATCCCTCTATGACCACTTTCCTCTCAACGCTGATAAAGGATTTTTGCATTCAACGCCGCTAGTAAAGGCCGGGGATAAGGTGACACAAGGTCAGCCACTAGCAGACACAAACTTCACCAAGAATGGCACTCTAGCTATGGGGGTGAATCTACGCTTGGGGTATCTACCATATAAGGGATACAACTATGAAGATGGCGTAGTGATCAGTGAATCTGCTGCCAAGAAGTTAACCAGCGAGCACCTTTATCGAAAATCATTAGAGACCGATAAGACGCATGTTTTGAACAAGGATAAGTTCCAGATATACGTGCCCCATGGTTTGAGTAAGGATCAAGCTGAGAAACTCGATGAAGCCGGAGTTATAAAACCAGGGTCAATGGTACTTCCTGGAGATCCTTTAATTGCCGCTTTACAGCAGAATGTAGAGACTCGAGAGTCCAGACAACTGGCCAGATTACACAAGTCACTCAATAAGCCACTAAAAGATGTGAGTGTAAGGTGGGAGCATGACCATCCGGGAGTCGTGGCTGAGGTGGTTAAACGTGGACGTCAAACCTCTGTACATGTGAAAACGCTAGAAGCGGCAGAGATCGGAGATAAGATCACCGCGCGCCACGGGAACAAAGGGATCATAGTACGTATAGTCCCTGATCATGAAATGCCTCATACTATTGATGAGCGCCCTATAGAAGTAGCGTTCAATCCGATGGGCATCCCGGGTCGGACAAACTTGGGTCAAGTCATGGAGACTGCCGCTGCCAAGATTGCAGAGAAGACTGGTAAAACTTATACGATAAAGAATTTTGAGCCTGGCGTAGATCTCCATGAGAAGGTTACCAAAGATCTTGAGAAGCACGGGTTAACTGATAAAGAGCTCCTTATAGACCCCCAAACCAAGCAGCCTATGGGCCGGGCATTAGTCGGCCCGCAATATATCTTCAAATTAAAGCATCAAGTCGAGAAGAAGATGGTTGCCCGGGCTGGAGGCCCTGGGTATGCCTATGATCGAAACATGATTCCTAAGGGTGGTGGTCCTCATGGAGCGCAGGCCCTAGGAACTCTTGGTCTATATGCTATGCTCGCTCATGGTAGTGTGAACAACCTTCGAGAAATGCAAACAATAAAAAGTGATGCAGCTCAAAATGACGAGCTCTGGGCGGCTATTCAAGCCGGAGAGCCCTTACCTACTCCTCGTCCCACATTTGCGTATCAGAAGTTTCTTGGTTATCTTAATGGTCTTGGGGTGAACGTAAAGAAAGAAGGAAATAGTCTTCAGCTCATCCCATTCACAGACAAACAAGTACTGGCTATGAGCAATGGGGCTATTTCAGACGCCGGCCGTATGGTTCGGGCCAAAGATCTGAAAGAAGAAGAGGGCGGGCTGTTTGATCCTAAAGTAACTGGTGGTCTAGATGGTAAGAAGTGGTCACATATAAAACTTCCAGAACCCTTTCCAAACCCCGTATTCGAGCGCTCTATTCAATCCCTTACGGGATTGAACACAAAAGAATACGAAGACCTGGTCGCAGGGCGGATTGGTATAGACCCGAAAACAGGAAAGATCACCTCCCCCGATAAAGGGTTGATCAGTGGACCGGCATTTCAACATCTACTGCAAAACATAGATGTTAAGAAGGAGCTTCAATTTGCACAACAACTCTTGCAGAAGCCTAATTTGACTGGAAACCGCTTAGATCAAGTTCACAAGAAGGTGAAGTATTTAAAGGCTCTACACACAGCAGAACTAACACCAAAAGACGCATACATGACCACAGTAATTCCCGTGCTCCCGCCTGTGATGCGTCCATTGTCCCAGTTGCCTAATGGGGACCTTAATATAGATGATCTCAACCATATGTACAAAGGTATCTCTACCTCAGCGCAACAACTTTCCAAGATGTCTCCCCTGCTACCACAATCTGAAAAAACGCAGCTCCGTTATGAGGTCTATGATGGACTACGTTCTTTGGCCGGTCTCGGAGGTCATTCTAACAAGACCTTCCGTGGGATTCTTGATGTCATTGGAGGGAAAAGCCCAGATCCCCTAAGTGGTGGCGTGAAAGGAGGACAGGGCAAGACTGGATTTTTCCAAAAGAAGCTAGTGCAGAGAAAACAAGATTTGTCTATGCGTTCCACCATTATCCCAGAGCCCTCATTAGGTTTAGATGAAGTAGGTCTTCCACGGACGGCAGCATTAGAGCTCTACAAGCCTTTCATCGTCGCAGAGATCAGGAAGTTGACTGGGTTGTCCCCGCTTGATGCTCAGAAGTTGGTGAAGGAGGGTGGACCAGTCATACAAAAAGCATTGGAGAGAGTCGTTGAGGAACGCCCAGTACTGTTAAAGAGGGACCCTGTACTTCACAAATACGGTATCCAGGCTTTCAAGCCAAAGATCGTAGGGGGTAAGGCAGTTCAGATCCACCCGCTGGTGACTAGTGGATTTAATGCTGATTTTGATGGTGATGCTATGTCAGCCTTCGTGCCGGCTAGTCCGGCAGCCGTGGATGAGGCTAAAAAGATGTTCCCATCACGTAACTTATTCAGTCCTGCCAGCGGACATTTGATCTATGCTCCAACGCATGAATCAAGACTTGGATTATATGGGATCACACAAGAAGGCAAATCAACAAAGCATGTCTTTAAAGACTTCAAGGAAGTTCAGAAGGCCGCAGATAAGGGTGAGGTTGGTCTGACAGACGTCATATCAGTGGCTGGTTTAAAAACCACGCCAGGCCGCTTAATGCTCGCCGATACCCTCCCAGATCCCTTGAAGAAGGCCTTCTTGTCTAAACCTACTGTCCTTAATGACGAAGAGCAAGTAGCACTTTTAACCAGAGTTGCAAAAGAGTATCACAATGACTATGGGGAAGTGGTGAACAAACTAAAAGATCTGGGCAATATGTGGGTGACAAAAGAGGCTTTCTCTGTGGGTCTAGAAGACATAAAACCCGAGAAGAAGTTACGAGATGGTGTCTTGAATAAAGCAGACAAGAAGGCAAGACAGATACAAGCCGGTGCTGGTACACAGTTGGGTAAGGACACAAAGATCATAAAGGTTTATGGTGAGGCAACTGCGGAAATCATGAAGAAGCTCAAAGAGCTTCCGGAGACACATAGCAACCTTGTAGTCATGAACAGAGCTGGAGTAAAGCCTAGCATGGACACTCTTCGACAAGTAAAGGTCGCTCCCATGCTTATATCAAACGCCAAGGGAGAAACCATACCCACCCCAATAAAAAGATCTTATGCGGAAGGCTTAGATATAGCGGATTATTGGACTTCTGTATCAGGGGCACGCAAGGGCATCATTCAAAAGGTTCAGTCTGTTCAACAACCAGGTTACATCACGAAACAAGTGATGAATTCCACTATGAATAACTTAATCATAGATCATGATTGCGGGACCGATAAAGGCGTGGCTCTAGATGTAGAGGAAAAGGACGTTTTAGATCGTTACTTGGTAAGCCCTGTTAAAATAGGCAAGTCGGTGATTTCTGCGGGAACCTTGATCACTCCAGAAGTTAGAAATACTCTACGTAATGCAAAAGTTGGTAGAATAGTTGTTCGTTCTCCACTCCGTTGCAATCACGGACCAGGAGTCTGCCAGAAATGCTTTGGTCTTTCAGAGTCTGGGGTATTACCACCGTTGGGAACGAATGTGGGTGTTCTTGCTGGACAGGCTATAGGGGAACGCGCCACTCAGCTTGCAATGAAAGCCTTTCATACAGGAGGCACTGCCGCTAGCAAAGAATCTCTTGTGGATGAGTTTAAGCGGGTTGAACAACTACTCCGATTCCCAAAAACGCTCCCGGGATCTGCGACCCTCAGCGAGGTTTCTGGAAAAGTAGAAAATATTGAGAAAGACCCCGCAGGTGGTCACAACATTATCATTGGTGGAACTAGGCATTACGTCCCACAAAGCCTCGGGGCGCCAGTGTTGCGTGGGCTTGATAAGACTGACGTCCTGAAAGTGGGAATGTCTGTGAAGAAGGGTGATCCAATTTCTGCCGGCCCAATAAATCCACATGAGCTATTGCCACTCACGAATGTAGAACACGTACAGGGCTACCTATCTAATACCTTGCACAGTATCTATGGACCGCAAGGGGTACGCCGGAGAAATACTGAGGTCGTGATCAAAGCGTTAACGAACTTGACTAAGATAGAGAACCCGGGGGATGCTAAGGAATTCATTCGTGGAGACTTTGCTCCAACATCATACGTAGCTCAACTAAATCGGACTACTTTGAAAGGCAAGAACCCCATAGTACACACTCCGGTCCTTAAGGGAGTTAACGTGTTGCCGAATGAGATGCAAGAAGACTGGATCGCTAGATTGAATCATGAGAGACTCGGCAGTACTATAGTGGAGGCAGCACAACAGGGTTGGTCAAGTACCATCCACGGAGAGCATCCGATTCCAGCTGTTGTGTATGGAGCTGAAGTGGGTAAGCATCCTACCAAACCTTGGGCTTACTAGGAGAAGATCGTGTCATACCAACAGTTAATTGAGTCAGCTTTTATAGATGAATTGGAGAAGATCAGTTCCCTGGCCGGCTTGGGCGCCAAGTCAGTCTTAGGAGCTCCACTAAGGACGTGGGGTAAGAGAGCTCTTATAGGAGCAGTACCGGGTGCTGTAGCAGGAATGGCTGCCGCTCCTCCAGGAGAAAGTATCGGAGGAGCTGTTAAAGGTGGGTTAGCTGGTGCAGGGGCGGGAGTACTTGGTGGGGGAATACTGCAGCATCAGGCCACATCAAAGCTTCCTGGATATGTTGCCGGCACGAAGGGTAAGGCTTTCGTTAAGGCTCTAAAGTCTGGCGGTGGCTTAGATCGATATAGAGCCATCCGAGAGCAAACACTACCGGGCATCGTGTAATGCCTGGTACGTTTCGTAATTCTCCCACCAAGGCTTCTCATGAGGCCTCGTGGATTGAGACTGGTGTGGTGACTAATGTCAACACCAAGAACTTAACGATTGACTGGGTATCCCAGTTCACATCGAAGACGATTCAAGACCTCCCCCTAATGCGTCCATACTTCCACTACAATAACGGTGAGGGATTCACGTGTGTTCCAGAGGTTGGGGCATTGTGTGCTGTGTGTTGGCCATCAGACGATGATCCGCCATTTGTTATTGGATTTTTGGGGGCTCCAGAGCTGGAGGGAGCTGAGATTCCCGGTATCGAGAACTTTGTTGGTGATGGTGGGATCGAAACAGAAGAAGGAACTCCTAAACCTGTCTCCACAACATCAGGTGGATCAACCACCCCAAAACAGAATCCTACAGATGCTAGTTATCGTGGAGGCTTACCCATCCTAAACCCCGGAGATATGCTGTGGCAGGGCCGGGATGGGAACTTTGTTGCTCTCCATCGAGGAGGCGTCTTGCAATTAGGCAGCACCCAAATCTGTCAGAGAGCCTATATCCCAGTTCTTAATTTCATACGAGACTTTTGTGAGAACTGGGAAATGAATTCAGCAGCAGGTACATTATCATGGACAGTTCAACGGAAAGAGAACGATCCGTCTGGGAATGCTCCGACGGAGTTCGAACTCTTGGCGAGGGAATATGCGCAGGACAAGAAGGCCTCGGTCAAAGTCTTGCTAGGATCCTTAGACAAGAGCGAAAAGCCACCGAACGGCGACAAGACTTTCATAGAATTAACTATCGCCCCCCAACAGATCAAGGCAGAGGATGGTACTATTGAGGGGGAACCAGTCTATGTGCTCCGTCTTGATAAAGCGGGCAATACTTACTCCATGCAGGCCAAAACAAGGACTGTGCTGATTAAAGAGGATGATAAACTAACTGTAGAAAAAAATCAGGAGATCGAAGTTAAGAAGGATTACAAACTTACAGTAGGCGGGAAGTCAGAGACTATCATAACTGGGGAGCACACCATCAAGGGGGATGTCACAAGTAAAGAAGAGTGGGCTGCTATGAAGTCCATCACTGCTCAAATTTTGAAGCTAGGAGATGAGGCTGCATCTGAGCCCGCGGTCTTGGGATTGAAATTGGCTGTATGGCTGGCAACACATGTTCATCCACCTTTCCACCCCCCAGTACAAGCAAATATGATTCCATCCCTTCTCTCCAAGAAGGTTTTTGTGGTGTAGTGGAGATAGAGACATGCCATTAAACCCAGTAGCCCTGGCGGCGGATATAAAAGCATTGTTGGTCACCATACCCATGGGGACCGGTGTGGTGAGTGCGTCTGTTGCTGGGACTCCCGGACCTGATGGTACTATGAATACGAGTTGTTCCGCAGTACCCGGCCCAATCTTGATGGACCCCGGTCTAGCGAATACGATAGCACAAGCGGTCGCCACGGCGGTCGTGAAGCATTTAACTACGATGGCCGTCGTCAACCCAACTACGGGAGCGATAGCATAGGAGTTGGAAATGGATCTCTTCCTGGATAACGAACTGACCTTTGAGAAGCTAGGCTATGAAGCCAGGCTGTCAGAAGACCTGAACAACTGGCCCCAAGAGATTATCGACCAGCTGTACAAACAAGCACCTTTTGCCAGTGACTTCACTCCAAAGGTAGTTTTGGACAAGGTTGATCCTGATAAGCGTTATGCCATGGGTCATGTGGAATTGAGGAACCGCCTCGCTATCAATCGCCGGGATGACAACACTCCTCCAGAGCTCCGTGGACAACAGAAGATACTCATCCCAGTGGTGATTAAAGACAGCCGTCTAGCTCCTATGGATTTGCTTCTGAACAATGGGTCTGTGGAGCCTCTTACTGAACCACGTCTTAGAAGGGCTCTGTTTCGACCCTCACTATTCGAGGCAGTACGACAGAGGCCGGGAGATCAAACCCTGATAGATCAGATCTACCCACCATTCAGAAGCTATGGTGGTGGCCGAGGACCTATGGGTGGTCCGCTTATTTCTGAGAGCGTGGGTACTAAGCTGGGGTCTGCCCAGCCTCAAATGCTTCTAGATGCGATACTACCTACTATCAAAACGGCTCACGTAGATTACATCACTGAACGCCTAAATAATGATGTAGATCTCCGGAATTCGTTGCTCAACAATCCTTCCGCTTTACACCTCCTATCAAAGGTGGCATCTGTTACTGACGTTCCAGCGCAAAACTATATGGCACAGGTGCTAGAAAGTATCCCGCCAAAAGTGATCCAAATTCAAAAGTTGGCTAGCGGGTACCGTATCAAGACGGCTAATCCTGATATGCTGGCTCCTACTACGGATGACGTTTCCAGACCGGAAGCTGAACGAGCTATGGGCAGCGATATTATTTCGAAGGTAGATCAGTCCGGTTCTGTGACTATGGCAACTACTCCGGCTATACGATCTACGCTGGAGGACGTGAGTATCAAGACAGTCACAGAGTTTGGTCTCTACAAGGTGAAGGATATCGCAAGCAATAAGGAGCTTGTAGGTTGGGTATTCCCCAGTGTCACGGATTTTGATGGAGCCGTTCTCCCACTAGCCTTGTTCAGCAACGGTACACAAGCCGCGTTACAGGAAGAAATTGCTGGTGTGCTTGTTGGCAATAACACCAATATTCTAGATTCTGAACCACAGGGGTCTGGATGTTTTTACCGTTCTACAACTAGTGGAGCAGTAGCACTTACTCCTGTAGAGATTAAGGGGCAGATCCAAAACCCGGAGGGTGTAGGCTATTCCGCTGTGTTACCAATGGGAGAAGTCATTACTATAGTCAAGGTTCCAGGACTGAAGTCTGTAACAAAAATCGACGAGGGCCGGTATGGAATTCCAGAGGACTGTGGATTCATGTCTATGGACGGCTTGATAGAGGTGGCCTCAAGTCCAGATGAGTTTTTAAAGACTGCTCAAGCGTGGGATGCTTTGTCTACCGTTGAAGCCATCACTGACGGAACAACTTTCTCTTTCCGTGGACCGGCTTTAGACAAGGTTGCTACGATCATGAACACCAAATTCATCGATTTGGATGAGGCCGTATTCTTGGCAGCGTGCTTAGGTAACGAACCGGAAGAAGCACGAACAAAGTTATCCGGCGCACTTCATACTGGTGGGTCGGTAGAGCTCCATGTGCATCCGATCACAACTTTCAAAGAGAAGGTTGCGGAAGCCAGAAAGCACGCCCATGAACTCCTCAAGAAGTTCCCAGATCTCCGCGCAGACTTACTGAAGGAGGCGGCTATCATCGAGGACCCCACGGCAGTAGATAAGATCTTGTCTGTTGGTTTTCTTAGCCCAGAGAATGTCAGCATTTTCGCTAGCTACATTCCGGAGATTGAGGCGGCCGTAAAGAAACTTTCAGAACTTTTACTTGCATCCCGTCTCGGGTTATCATCGATTAGTGAGGGTGCATTGCAGAAGGCTATCATCCACCTGGACAAGGTACTAACTGGACTCAGTGCTTTAGCTGCAACACCCCAGGCGTAACATGCGTCAGCGGTCTCCGTCAGAGAATTTCATCAAGTTCCTGCTGTCAAAACAGCAATACGACTACGCTATGGTAGTGCGGGTCATGGATGATTTTGGTCTGACGGCCATATCTGAGAACTACGTAGAGAAACTAGAAAACTCTATGGGACCGTTCCCAGATCCCTACCAGCCGGCGGATAAGAAGCACAAGGCCAGTCAGAACTTTTTAAAGAAACACGGCATTCGGGACTTATGGTTCCCGACCCCAGCTGTAAATGAGGCCTACTCAATATTGAGCAGCAAGCAACTATGTGCTGAAGTACAGCAGTTGCTCCTTTCCCCACTGAAGTTGGAGGAGATTTCTCGTCGTCTTACCAAGGCACATGAAGTAAAGATTTCTGTGGATGGTCTGGCCGCCTTTAGTCATTACTTTTGGAAGAAGTCACTTCTTTCTCCAGCTGAATGGGTGGACTATCTAGATCAACTTAATGATGCTTCCTATGATCGCATAACTTCTCTTCGTGCTGCCCCTGATACCGCCATCATGGTTGTTCCTTGGCTCACTGGGCTTAGTGGACCACCACCAAACCTAAATACTGGTACCATCGCTAGGAGAGTGCGTGACGTGGCTTTCATGAAGATTCTGGAGATAGAGCGGCAGCCAGCATGTCTGGCACATAGCAAGATGATGCTGAATTATGAGAAGGTCGTACAAGCAGCAGAAGCTGAGATGCGCCAGAGTGATGTGGCCTTGAAAGACGTACTTCAAGCATTTGAGAAATTCCGTCTACGTAAGGACGAGAAAGTTGTACCGGCTATTGAAGACATTGCTGGGCCGAACTATAGTAAGTCGGGTGAAGGAACTGGGACCGTACACAACATCATGGATGATGATTTTTATCCCGATGAGGCCGAAACCGAAGAAGAGGAAGATTAGGAGGACCACATGGAATTGGAAAAGAAACCCTGGTGGGTGTCTGATCAAGAAAAACAAGGATTGTCCACCGTACCTACCAACGATCCTACCAAGACGAAAGAGTTTGGCTCTGAACTAGGTAAGGAAGTCCAATCTGCTGTACCACATCTCAAGACTATGTTTCTCTCTCACCTTGTTTGCGAATTCGGAGAGAAGGATGGGTTGCTTAACTTCCATCTCTATCACCCTGTACGCAGGGAAATCCGTCTCCAGGCTGAAGAGGACATGGACGCAGTACGACAGAGTGATATGACGGGCGGGGATAAAGAAAAGAGACAACAAGAGATCGCCGCAGCAGCTAACGAGCTCATGTCCAAGAACCTCTGGGATCGAGACATTCTTGACAAGGCTAACAAAGCCTTCAACTCTGTCTTCAAATTCTCTGAGCACAAAGTCTCATATTTCCCAGAGGTAGATAGTGTAAGCATTGTGATGCCGGTACCTGCAAAAGGACTGGTGACTCAGCAACTTCTGGAAGAGCCACTAGCATTGCTCAATCAGATGCTTGGTGGCTAAAGCTAGTTGGCCGGTTTCCCAGCCAACTCGCGGATAACACACTGTCTATGGCGAATCATGCAGCCTAATTGAGGGGCTACCGTTGCGTATCCAACCGATGATACCCGTGGAGGATTCCAAGGCAGCGGATCAATTAGACTGCACGAGTCGTCATGGACAGTGCGTCATTATTAAGGGTGCCGGCCAAGGAAGTGCCGCCTGCGAGATACTGCAGAAGGACTTGGGCTACTTTAGCTCCTCTATAGTCTTATACCGAAATATTACGTGGAGTATTTCGTGAGTATCATTAGTTTAGCCGAGGTGGAGATTATAGAGAACACCAGACATATCCCACTTATCTACTCTGTGTGCTCTGACTACGGCGTACCAGTAGCAGAACCCTTCTTCGACTATGATGAAGAGGGCGAACCACAGGATTTTGGAATTGACCTAGAACCCGAAGGACCGAATCTAGAAGACCTAGAGAGTGTAGACCTATCCCAGTTCATCTATGATGTTTCCCCGTCCCAGTTTACTGAGACTGCTATTCGTGTACCAACTGTGGGTAAGGTTGATCCGTTCTCATTTGTAGGACGTGAGTATCTACGTCGTATATATGACACACCGGCACAGAGACTTTTGCTGAAGGCGGGACGTCAAATTGAGAAAAGCACCTCGTTGGGAAACAAGTTGCTTTGTTACGCTTGTTTGAATAGCAACTTCAAGTGTCTATTCGTAGCGCCATCTGCTGAACAATCAAAGGTGTTCTCAAATGATCGTATTAAAGACATCATTGAGAACTCCCCTATGCTGGCGGCGTATACGAACACTAAGATGAATCAGAACGTCTTCTTCAAGAAGCTCATTAACTTCTCTCAAATCCGTCTCCGGTATGCATATCTTAATGCTGATAGAGTCCGCGGTATCCCAGCAGACCTAGTCTTAGTTGACGAGATCCAAGATATTCTGATCGACAACATACCGGTTATCGAACAGTGTGCATTCCATTCTCCTTACAAGCTGTTTGTGTATTCAGGCACTCCCAAAAGCTTGGATAATACCATAGAGCACTATTGGAGTAACTTCTCTACACAGAATGAGTGGGTAGTACCGTGCGAGAGACATGGTACGCCAAAAAACTCTAGCACGTGGCACTGGAACATATTAACAGAATCCAACATCGGCAAAGAAGGTCTGGTCTGTGATAAGTGCGGGGAGTCCATCAGCGCATCCCATCCTATGGCCATGTGGGCTGCCATGAATCCAATCATGGAGGACAATAAAGACAAGGTCACTTTTGAGGGGTATCGCATTCCGCAGATCATGGTGCCATGGGTAGATTGGAAAGAAGTACTACAACACCAAGAGCAGTACAGCCGAGCCCAATTTCATAATGAGAAGCTTGGACTATCTTACGATTCTGGTGTCCGTCCTTTGACTAGAGGACAACTAAAACGCTGTTGTAAGCCGGAGATTAGGCTAGGGGACATAGAACACTTCAAAAGGCTGTCTCAAGGTAATCAGATTTATTGTGGAATCGATTGGGGTAGTGGTGAAAATACTTATACTGTGATCTCCTTCGGTGGTTACTTTGGAACAGGTAACTTCTCTGTTTTTTGGATTCATAGATTCACCGGTCAAGACCTAGATCCTGAGCGGCAGCTTGATACGATCTGTCAGATGATAGCCCAGTTAAATGTGCAGCTAGTGGGCACAGATTACGGAGGTGGATTTTATCCTAATGATCGCCTTACACGTGTCTTTGGGCCACAAAAGATAATGAAGTACCAATACAATCCAAAGCAAAAAAAGAAGATCTACTGGGAACAGACACTTGGTCGATTCATGTGTCATAGAACAGAGGTCATGAGTGATATGTTTGGGGCTATTAAGCGTAAGCTTATAGACCTACCAAACTGGGATGACTTCCGAGACCCTTATGGAAAAGACTGTTTAAACATCTTTTCCGAGTTTAATGATCGCCTACGTATCATCGAGTACAAGAAAAAGCCTGGGACCACAGATGATGCTTTCCACTCCATGCTTTATTGCTTCTTTGTCTCTATGCTCCAGCATCCTCGTCCTGATATCACCGCGCGCCAGAAAGACTCAGGTCTTCCTAGGGGTCAGAGCTAAAGAAATGCCCGAGAACTTCCGGGCAGAGAATGGAACGGAGGAAGGTCAGGAGAAATCTATTTGAAGAGTTTTTCGTAGATGATGTACCCGCCCTCTGCGAAAGCGATGGCGTACAGCAACAGACCCATGATACCTCGAATACGATGGCCTCTTGCTTTCAGCTCTTGCAGTTCGTGCAAGAACGGGATCAATCCCCACCAGCCCACTGACTGCAGGAGTTGGAGGTCTTTGCAAACCTCGCTCAGTTCCTCTGGGCTCATCTTTGCCACCGCAGCTCGGTAGTCCGCTGGAGAAGTCTTCTCCTCACCGGACAACAGCTGAGATATCATGGTAGCGACCCTCGGGTCTTGGAAGATTGAGGAAACTTCCTGCTGCTTATTCTCGGTCTTGTTCTTGCTTTTGGTCTGTTCCTCGATTGTTGCAGTGAGCTTTTCGCTCATGTGATTCTCCTTATTTGTTTTTAGGCTTCAAGTGGTCAGCTGTTCCACTCGAGGCTGAACTAACGGTGAACGCTCGTCAGGCGCACAGGTGCTTCCCCCGTGTATTACTTCCTCGTTTAACGTCATTGGCTGGACGGGGCCCCGGAGTAATTAAAATCTCCATTTTTGGGGTTCATAGGCCTTATCCCATAAAAGGGCCGTTATTTGCGCTTTTTGGGGCTTTTAGGACCTATAATCGGGATCAGAGGATCTATGCCGTCTTTTAGGAGGATTTGAGCTATTGGTGGGGGTTCTGAGACAGCGTTTTGGATCAAGATGATAGCGGCCTCTCTAAGGTTACGTCGGCCTCTATCCAGAACGCCGTAGATAGATTGTAGGTCAAGGTTGGTAGAGAATTCCTTCATCTGCCGGAGAGCAGTCATCATACGGATACAACCTTGAAAGAAGGGCTGCCAGGTGTGGTCGTATTCAACTAAGTGTTTTAGCCTAGTGAGCTCGTATTCCGTTATCTGGATATAGAGCTCAGCCCACCGCTTCATCACTTCTGTATCGATCTCCGACGGAGGAACAGCTAATAGAAAGGTGGCATCTTGATAGTGCTGTAATAGGTCTTGTTCGCTGGCTTGACGGAGTGCAGACATATCCAGCCCATTTACTTGCATCAGGAATTGCACAAGTCGTTCCAAACTGCTAACCTGACTCTCAAGTGTACTGATGCGAATTGCTAAGTCAGCCATAAAACTAGCTTCCCAACAGGTTCGTGGTCATGGTACCACTATAGTTAGTGGCTTTAGACCAAGCAAGGGGTAAGAACCATGAGCGATGAATCCAGATCTCTGGCCATAGGGGCTATCCAGCAACGGGTAGCTCGTAAAGTGGACCCCGAGCAATTACAACTGATGGGCAAACAAGCGGCAGCCTTGTACACCAAAACAGGGAAACCACTCAGTGCGTCCGTAGTTGAAATTGCAAAACATGCTGCTCTATCTCCGGAACAGATTCGACGAGTCTGTGAATTCGCCAATACTGCGGCCTATCTGGAGGCGTTTGAAAAGAGTGGTGAAGTGCGCAACGTGACTTTCAATGATGGTCCAGCAGACCCGTCTGTTGTTATGAAGGACTTGAATGATGGCTCTGTACCAGCAGTTCATCAACTCCAGTCTGCTGATTATGATCGCTCCTCACGCAGCTACAAGACAGCCGGCGCAAATGACATGGTCCTAGCTGAGGCATTCCTAATACCTCAGGGCCTGGAGAAGTCTGCAGGTACGGGATCTATTAGCCCACTTGATCGCGCGAATCCAGTGGATGAGCTCTATGACCTGCACGTTCGTTTAACGGACATCCGAGATCAATACATGAGCAAGCTCTCTTCTTGTGATGTGCTCATGGATGAGGTAGGTCGGGATTTTGGACAAGCGGTCAAGCAGGAGCTCATGGCAGGTTCATCTATGGATGAGATTCAGTATGCCTGGAGTCATTTTGGGTCTCCGGCCATGATCAAGCGCGCTTACAAGGAAGTGGCTGACCGGCTGAGGGGGCAAGAGGAAGTGTTGGCCTACTTCACTAGCAGATCAAAGACTGCCTCCATGAAGCGTGTGCCTAATGATAGCCACCCGGTCATTGAACGATTCATGGCTTTCTCTAAGGT
>WSSedA2C3DRAFT_1000040_pt1 | contig 17319 bp, 25 predicted proteins | sample WetSurSA2Cattail_FD_9486 | JGI IMG/M metagenome (IMG submission 9486) | reverse complement strand
ATTTCCTCTTTAATTTCCTTGGCCCTAATTTGGGTCTTCGAAAGAGAATATGCCGCCCCAATTCCCAAGCCAATACCAACAGCTAAGAAAAGTTCCGGGGCCATTTTTTGTGCAAGCAGAGCTGTTCGCCCTGCAAAGAAACGTACTGTACCTAAAGTAATCATTTTTTCTCCGTTCAATCTAATGCTTCTGCTCTTGGAAGGTCTATAATATAGCCCTCCCTAATTTTTCTAACTACTGCCATACTCAGATTGTCCCAACCATATTTGTGATCGGTCCATTCACTATTCACTCCAGCGAATTCATAATACTCTGCAACCGTACAAATTCCATATGCATCAATAAGTTCTGCCATGCTATCCAGAACTATTTGCGCATCAGACCTAGAGTCCATTACAACATCTTCAAATTTTTGAGGATGTCTTGATAGAACTTCGCGTCTTTCTGGCTTACGTTCTTTAGGACTACTATAACTACTATATGATACATAACCAGTAGATCTTGAGCGATCTCGTCTATCTCTTCGATTATCAGATCCATAGAATTTGATATCTAAGGCGCTATTGATCATTTCCATAATCGTGGCCTTAGCTGCTGGAATAAGTACATCATATAGAACATAATCAATTATATTTTTTGATTCTTGACTATATACCGTTGTAGCAAACCGTTCGCCAATTGTCTTCTTCTTTTTAATACTACGTCCTTGGATAACTGGTGCTCGGACTTTACTTTCTACTTTATTATAAGAATTACCTGGATATTTTTTTTCAAGAGCTTTTCTATCTTGCAATTCATCTTCCATTATTTTATCCTTTCAAAAAAAAGAATAATGCTATGTTTCCATAACAGTATTCTTTTATTAACAACTTATTTAATTTCATCAGTGATAACATCAACAACGTTTTTAATTTCGTCGGTCGTAAGATCGTCAATCACTCCTTCAGTAATTGCAGCAACAGCAACAAAGGTAAATGCACCGCAAAATGCGGCAGTCGCACGAGTTACTCGTTCTTCTATATCCGTCGAGTTCTCATTCAAACCGCTTTTAATTCGATTCATTACCAAGGCTGTTGAAACAACTGCCATTCCTAGTGGTACCAATCTTCTTGTAACCTTTACTAATCTAGCGTTCATTTTCATTCTCCTTTTGAGTTTAAATAGTTTATTATTCTATAATAAGCCATGTAATTCTTGCGAGGAGAAAATGGAAAAAGAAAGTGCTATGTCTCCATAGCACTACTCTCTTTAAATACCGCCACCATTAGTATTCGTGGTTATATCTTGAGGATGCTCGAGATCCCATTGTTTAAGATCTTTAACATATTTCTCAACATCTATTTCGGTTATTACTTCAAGATCTTTCTTTTCGTATTTTGTTCCCTTATAAAGTAAATCATTGATGGTAGTATCTTCTGCTTGAGCCATAGCCTCTAAGGCTTGTTTAGCCACCGCAGCTCCAACGAGACCGCCTATAAAATAACCACCCAAACGCAACCATTTTTTATCAATCCATTTGGCGTCGTTGGGAATGTTATTTTCGACAATTCTGCTAATCACCGCAATGCTACTTAATTCAGCAGCGCCCGCGACGATTACTCTTGTCCCGATTACTAATTGATCTTTCGAGATCTTCATTTTTAATGATTTCCTACCAATACAACGGTTCTATTTTTACTTGTAAGCATTAGCATAACGCCTACGACAATGGTTGTTCCAATTACCAAGTGCTTCACCTTTAACGGAGGTACTGATGTATTCATTAATCCATTAAATTTTGTTTTTAGAAAGTCCATTTTGTTCTCCTTTTATCAAAAAAATTAAGAAGAGTTAAACATTAATATTGTTAGCTCCAGTTATTAACCTTTACTTATCGTTTTAATACTTAACTCTTCTATAATAGTATGTGTAATTTCTGCGAGTTAAATCTCATTCCAACTTGCTTCATATTTAGCAGCTACCGCACGTACCGAAGCAATAGCAGCATCCATATCTTTCTTTACTTGTTTTGAAATTTCCTGCATATCAGAATAAGCAACTGGTGCTAGATCATATATTTGTTCCTCACTCATTTCTGGATGACTTTTAATAAATTCAATTAAGAATTTTTCATAAGGATTATCACCAAGATATAAATTATTATTTGGATACGTCTTAGTGATGTGAATCAGGAATTTTGACCAATTATCAAAGCCCATTTTACCTTCCTACTATAGGTAGATATATCCATCTACAACCATCCAATACAGTCAAGCCTCCATTGCTACAACTTTCTACTGGTGCAGTTGTCGGCAATGCTTCCTGTCCATTAGCGATGGAATATGATCCCAGTCCAATGGTTAAACAAAAGGTGCAAAAAACAATTAAGCAAATGATAAAAATTAAAATAAATAGAGTTCTTTTATTCATCCTTTTTCTCCATTTCAAGCAACTGTTGCTTTAGATACATGACAAGATCTAATGCTTCTTGGTATGCGTCAATAAGAGCATTACGTCCGTTAAAGGTCTCAAGATATCGATGATATTTTCTTTTGCCCATTAATGCTCGTTTCTTAAGATCTTCCATAACGAATTTAAGAACAATCTCTTCACCTGCTACTGGAGGATTTTGCGGCATTACATGTTCGTCTGGATTTTTAATTACTTCATTTGGTGTGGTAAATTTAAACACTAATGCCTCCGCCGTCTTCCATTTTTTCGACGATTTTGAGGTTGCTTTTGGCGATCGTCCTTATAAGCTTTGGTAGCCTTAAAATACTTTCCCATATGCTTAGATTGCCGAATACCTTGCACTGGCTTTTCTTTTGGTAATGCTTCCCCTTTTTGCAGACTTAACAATTTTTCAAGTTCTTTTTTGAGGTCCATTTTATTCTCCTATAAGTAAATCACTTGCTGGTAAGATTATTCGATAATATTCTTTGTTTGCTAGTGGTATTGTAATAACTTTAATATCAGCTACTACATCACTATTTTTCCAACCAAAATGACAACTAACCCAATCATTATATTTAGCACCTAATAAAGCCCACATATCTGACTGGGTAATCCAACCATTTTTAATTAAGTTTTGTACTTCTGATTGAAATATTTTAGCATCGGTTGGATTATAAAAATCTATTGTAAAACCATAACTTTTTTGCGAATCAAAGGGATAATGATTAACTGTTACTTGGCCTTGGAGATCACTATTAAATGATAAAGATTCTACTTCCTTTTCTAGATATTTCCTAAGTTGACCAGTCCATTCTACACTTTCTTCTTTTAATTCATTTTGGATTGGATCAAATTTATTCTCTAATGTCTCACCTGGATTAAGCACTAGTTCTTCATCTTCTAAATGCTCGTAGACTTTTCTTGCTATATTTACAATTCGTGTTGCCGGGATTTCTGTATGTTCCCGGGCATAATACACAAGGAACACTTCAAATAACATATTAACTCCTTTCAAGAATATACGATCGGGACACCTTATTGATGTCCAGGTCACTTAGGATGGTTTCTCATCGGTCGATTCCGCAATCCCACTTTCGGCGTAAATATCACACCTTTCGGCTGGTCTTGACTCACCTCTTTAAATATTCTTTTATATTTAAAGAAGGTTTCGGAAATTTAAATAACTTTGGTTGGAAAATGGTTTCTGATGGGGATTTTATCTTTAGAAATCGTTTTAAATAAATCACTTCATTCCTCCAAGTTTAATTCCAATCCCCATTATACTACCCCAGAAAGATAAACAATCCGGACTAATGCAATAGTAATATATCCGGCATGAGAGTATAGTAAAAATAATGATCATCGAGAAAAAGAAAGCAAATAATATTCGAAAAAGTTTTGCAAGTTCTTTCTTCTGTTTGAATTCCAAATATGCCCCATGTGTTATAGGACGATATGTACCACTAGGATATCTTTCTTCACGTTTCATTTTTATATCTCCTCGAGCGATATTTTAGAACATCGACGACTATTAAAAAAGGATTGAAATTCATTAGAGTCAATAAATTTTTCACAGTCCTCAATAGTGAGTCCACTAAATTCTTCTAAAATAATACATGTTACTTGTTTAGATGTGAAAAGATAAACTGTAGAAAGCATTATTAGGAAAGTTTCTTTATGCACTTCAATTAATCCATCTTTATTTGGTTTTAAATATTCAAATAATATACCCGGTTCAGGAATAATTTTACTATCTTTTTCTAAAGCATTTAGTAAAGCTTCATTACTTTTATATAATTGTCCCTCATATATATAATTTTTATTCATTTTTTTTCCTTTCAAGAGTTATTAAAGTTCCTCTGTCCTGCTATACGGCCTTTCTGTTCAACTTTCTCAGAGGTCTATCAATATAGCAGGACATCTAGAGAAGAAACAAAATATCGTAGAGGTTACTAAGCAGCATTTTACGCTTAACCGACTTTTATCACTGCCACGACGAGGTCTCTTGTTTCTTATTCCTACACTCGGATATAGTTCCCGAGCAATTCCCTATTCTTTTTTAATTTCTTAACAAGCTGGTTATGCTTCTTAATTTCTTTCCGAAGTCTAAGATTTCTTTTCTCATACTCCTGAATAAAGGTATTAAGAGCTGTCTTCATGTCGTTTCCATATAACCACAACGATAAATGAAAAGAACGACCCGGATAAGCCGAACATTTAAATCGATTTTCGCCAGATATGAAAAATAATTTGTTTGGATGAAAAGTCGAATATAAATCACCTTTAAAGCTATTTACTTCTCCATTTTCATTGACTACAAATAAGTATACATTTTTTATAACTGGTTCTTCATCCATCTTAATTCTCCTTTCAAGAGATAATAAATATGGTAGACGTCTCTTACTAGCAACGTTCGCTGCTGCCCGTCTTTTACCCGTTGCCACGACCATATTTTGTCCTGACGAGTAGTAGTTGTATAACTGCTACTTCTGTTAAGGTCAATCAGGACTTACAACGCGGAATTATTAGACAGGTGCTCACTAAGAGGCCACGTCTTGTATTCCGAAATTGCTATATTCCTTTTTGCCCTGGGCCATATCGTCTATTATACACAGATAAATGAAACATATAATAGTATAAAGATATAACTCAGGGCATTAAGGAGGAAGAATGTGCTACTGGGCAGCCAACCACAGTAGCTGTTCTCACGATCCCCAGAATGTCGAAGAGTCAAGAAATTGACAATGACAATTCTTTATTTGTCATTCTCGAGCATACCAGGGAATTTATTACTTCAAAGCTTTTATATTAAATAATATGGGCTCGGTTGTTTTCGCCGACATAACCGATAGTTGCGGACACCCATATTTTAAAGGAACGTGGTCTATAAAGGACTTTCGTCTTGTTAACTAACGCGTTCCCTTTTGGACTCGGTCTGTCATCGCCGCGCGCGACCGATAGTAGGACATCCATATTTCTTACTTTTTACCTGGAATCTCAACAGAGGTTCCACACCATTTGCAATGATATGTCGTTCCCAAGACCCAAGCAAATAATCTCCAAACCATACATTTTGGGCAAAACCACTTCTCATCCATTTTTATTTACTCCTTTGGTTCGATCCAGATTCTCTCACCACAACGTTTGCACTCATAATCTCCTGAGATTATATGTTTAAACCATCGTAGCATTTTACAATTCGAACAAAATCTAAGTAATGGCATTTTATCTCCTCTCAAGAGAAAAACATTATTTTGGCTCTTTCAAAAATACTAACAAAATAATAAATTAGTATTACAAATGCAACGATCAACATGATCAGATATAAACTTTGACTTTTCATTACTACCTCCTGAAAAATGAAAAGAGTAAGTACTATGTTTCCATAATACTTACTCTTCTTAAATATGATCTTATTCGGGGGACGCTTCGTCAGAAGCATCGTCAATTATTTGATCCGCAAGTAAGTCAGGATCGCTCATTTTGTTGACTACTACTGCAGCAGCGGCAACAATGCCAACTGCTACACCAGTGAGTAAACCAACCTTCACGATCATATCCTTATTCTTTAGAACAAAATTCACAATACGTTCTTTCATTTTAATTCTCCTTTTACAAGATGTATTTCTATAATAGCCCAGGTTTTTTCTGCGAGGACTTTATATTTAGATTGGTCTCGGATTCGGATCAAAATTCATTACAATACACGGTTTCCCATCCGAGGTTATTTTGGCTGAGTATAAGATCGTGATCAATCCATACTCAATATCCCATCCAGTATTTCGTCCCATCTCAGTATGCATTAGGCCAATAAGATGGTAGAATTCATTTAACGACATACTATTCTGAATCATTAAATCCCTGTTAAACTCATTAAGAAGTCTATTAACTGTATCGTAGTTATTCTTAAAGTAACGACCACTTAATGAATCATAAAATAAAGTTTCACCATTGCCAGTGATTATGACTTGAGAATCACTCTCCAATGGATTTGCCAATAATCGAGCCTGATCGATTTCGCCACGCAATTTTTCCTCTTTTTTCTCACCAATAGTTTCAATAACCTTGGCTTTATATTCCTTTAGAGAGGCTTCAGTAATCGTATAAAGACCTGCAATAGCGGCATTTCTTTTTAAATTAATTGAATGGGCGCCAAGAAAGCAGGCTAACGTTACTGTCGAAGAAATAACACTTGGAATATAACATTTCCAAGTTAGTTCGAGCATTTCCTTTTTAGTTAATTCTTTATTATAATATACTTCAGTATCATCAATTAATCGTGCTGCTTTTATTCCAGCATTATGAACTAATGCTAATGAAGTTAAGAATCCGCTCACACCACAAATAATTAATAGTGTTGGGGATTCTTTAGATACTACTTTACTTAATACATATATGTTATCTTTTAAACTCATTATTTATCTCCTTCAAGATTAATAAAAAATTAAAAAAGAATAATACCATTTCTAGTATTACTCTTTCTTTTTTTATATATTGAGGCCTAATTCTCTAGCCTCCTTTTTCGTCATTCGAATAGTCATCATTGAACCATCTCTTACGTCAACGATCGTACTTTCGATGCACTTACCCCATCTATAGTAGCAGAATTTGTATATCGTATTAATTAACCATATTCCTAAATTTATTACGGCTGGTAATACGAAAAATACAAATACTACTGCTAAGATAAGACTAACTACAATATTACGTCCTTCACCTTTTTGAGTGTCCATTTTTATTCTCCTTTTCATAATAGTCCATGTTATTTTTGCGAGACATTATATAGAAATTCCCTTCGGGGAAAAAAGGAGATAATTTTTTGAAAGTCGAAATGACAAATAGACTTTTTAAAACATCCATTCCAATGTAACTGCCATTTTGAAGTAAAGTTTGCGAAAGAGAAAGAGAAGTCTTAATAGACTCCTCTCTCTTTCTTATTACTTTACAGCAACTGCATCCACAAACGTGTGGATTTCTAGAACTTCTTTTACTATCTGCTTATTAGTCAATTTACTTACATGTATCATTCCGTGTATCATTTCAACGGTTTCTTTTTCGCAATGGAAATTAATTTCTTCCAATTCTTTCAAGATACTCGCTAAACGAATTACACCAACAACACCGCATGTCATTTCATTCTCCTTTAAAACAGATTTATGTTTCTATAATACCCCATGTTTTTACTGCGAGGAGAAAAAAAGAAAACCCTTTACAGGGCTTTCATTTCAATCAGAGAAATAACAATATCATCTAATTTTGTATTTAGAACAACCGTTTGCCAAAATACATAGTTATCAATCGCTTTTGTATATTGTTTTCTTCCTAGAATCTGGTTTGTGTAACGTCCTTTTTCTACGAAGATAACATTTTTCAAAAATCTTTTGTTTCTGTAATATTTTAATAACCTGTTAGTTCTTTTGATTAACTCAATAATATACATTTTATCATCTCCTTTTCTATAATAACCTATGTTATTATTGCGAGGAGAAAGGAAAAAAGAAATGCTACATTTCTGTAGCATTCTCATTAAGCTTTTCTTCAATGATTATATTTTCAACTGCTTCAAGTTCTTTATGAATTTCAGTAATGGTCTGTATTAAATCTCGTTTCCACATCTTTTTATCAATTGGTTTGTCGAGTCTTTCATTTCTTAAGACCCTATCAACCAAATGTTCAATTTCTTTTCCACGATCTTCAATATGTTTTCCAACAGCATGAATATCTAAATACTTGTCAATTTTCATTTTATCATCTCCTTTTCTATAATAATCTATGTTATTATTGCGAGGAGAAAAAAGAGAGAAGCTGTGTAAACAACTCCTCTCTTTGTTTGAATCAAGATCTTTTTAAAAACCCAAGTGCTTTACTTGTTATTGCCCCGGTCTGTTCATAATTCAAAATCAGTATCAAACTTGTTATGCTTATAACCGCTGTTAAAATTGCCTCCTTGGAAATACTGTCGACTTTCACACCGTCGGCCTCTTTCAAAGTTTTCAAATTTTCAGCGATCATTTCATATTTATCATCTACTGGTTCTGTATTTTTCAGAACTTCCAATAACCTTTCAATTTCATTTGAGATTTTTAATTTTTTCATTCTTTCTCCTTTCATAATAACCTAAGTTATTTCTGCGAAGGAGAGAAAAAATTACTGAGGTAGATCTACCTTAGGAGCAGCAAGTTGCTTATTATAAGCAGAAGTGCTTAGGCCAAGCATGACACCAAGAAAAGCGTCAACAGCCATAATCGTACCAACTACCTGTTCAGCATAGGGAAGACCCCAAATTCCAGCTAAGGCAAAATACAAAGTACCAACAGCAGGCAAGAAAATCTGAGCAATAAACTTTAGTACATCGTAAGTTTTATTTGACAACATATTTAATCCTTTTTTGAAATGAATTTTTATTAACTACTACCATTTTGATTGCCGTCACCATTCCCATTAGAGGGATCAAAATCTGGTTCAACATTAACGGCTTTTAACTGCTTTATTAAGATTTTGCAACCCCGTTCGAGATATTTATTCCTAGTTAACAAACGTTTATTTTCCTCCTTTAGTGGTGTATTTAGACTAAGAGCAGTATCAACAAAATTATCCATAGTTTCCATTTCAACTTTTCGTGATTCTTTCTTAAGTTTTTCTGCTTCTTCTTCTAATTTATTAGTTTCCTTCTGGGTTTTAATAGCATTATCTTTATAACTTTTAAATTGCATTAATAAACCAAGAATTCCTGGAAGAGCAATTACCATTGCCACAAGGAGTTCGACCCATTCTTTACTCATACTTTCTCACCATAAGCATTATGATTGGCGCTGCTCCTATGGTTATAAACTCCAATATTCGTAATGATTGAGACCAAGTATTAATAAAAGATGAAAAGTCAACAATAGTTAATCTGCTAATTACTGCGGCAAAAATAAAAATTATCGCTATAATGATTGTGGTTAATGGCAAAATTGCTAACAACCAATGACTGCGTGTAAGTGTTGCCCATTTTACCCAACCATATAATCCTACCAATAAAATTAAAAATAATATTACACGTAGAATTATGTAAATCATAGTAATTTTCTCTAATGAAAGTTCTATCATTATACTGGTACTCCATGATCAGGTTCGCCAATAGCCATCCACATAATACTGACATTAATAGCTGGAGTAGCGTATTCCCTTGATATAAAACAAACAAAACCCGATTTACTCACAGCAGTTAATGTTATATGAATATCTTCTCCACTTAAATTCTGAATACCAGTACGAAGACAGGTACAATAAACTAATGGATATGACCAAAAAGCATCAGGGAAATTAATTGTAATACTAGTCATTTGCGAAATTCCTGCACCCATAGCAACATCTTTTACTCCAACTGCCATTTTGACATTTGTCAAAGTATAGTTACTTAAAGAACCTTGCCCATCATTCCAAATATTAGCACTAGCACCTTGGCGTTTTGGCAATACCGGAACACGTTCTTCAATCTTACTATCATCAACAGAATTACTAGCCAATTTATCAATAGTCACAGCTCCATTAGCAATTCCCGCTGTTATAACCGGAGTACTAGTTACCTCGCCATGATTATGGATATTAATTTGAGTTTGCAAATTTCCAGCAGCATCCTCGGTTAACTGATCCTGCATCTGATCAAACCATAAATTAAATTCTTCTTCCCATTGGGCAACTAAATCATTAGCACTAACAACTGAAAGTGGTCCAGTCACAAATGGACAAGCACTTTGACCAATCATACTCGTAATACTTGCTTGATTAATGCTTGTAGCACCGCCATTAACTAGAACATAAGCAAATGGATATTGGTGAACATACTCTGTGTTTGTTAGTGTAGGATATAGTGGAGTCGTTGCTGGTGTTCCCGTTACTTTTTTAATTGAATTAGCCCGTACTTCATTAGATTCATCAACCTCAAGAATGATAGCGTCATATCTTGGAAGAATTGGATCGGAACCATCTAGAACAATTGGAATAATCGCATCATTATAAGTCCATGTGTGATTAAACCATGCTCTACCTGTTCCAACAGAAGTACCTAAACCCGTTGTTGCTAATACTTGAAATGCATCGCCAATAGAACCAAATATACCATCTTCGATAATGCCATCAAATATGCTAGATACTTGTATAGCATTATACATTCGGTCGCCATCAACTGAATTAAAAAAACCATATGTTAATGACATATTTTTCCTTTCTTTATGTGATCGTTAGAAATGTTGGATATACTCTAGAACCAGAAGAATCTTGTGTAAATATAAGTTCAATTACTCTAGCAGTTCCTTCGTTTCCATATTCATTAGAGACTTGTACAACATCACCCATATAAAAGTCTGTTCCATAAATATAAGTTCTGGTTGTATCTGCTTGACCTTGGAAAGATTCAATAAATGAACTTTTTGCAAGTTCTTGACTCCCTCGTTCAACTAATAACTCGGCATATTCTTCATTAGTTAAATCGCCTTCTGGTGTACTTTGTCGAATATCATTCGCATCAACAAATAGTTCTCGTCTTAATAAGTCACTACCACCATCTGGCGAAATCTCAACAACAACTGCAATTCTTGGAACACCTTCGACTTCTTCGCCAAGAACTAATGCTATAGTTTTTAAATATTCATCAGAAGAAATATAATCACTATTGATCAAGTTATCAAATCCTGGTGAAAATATAACATAGGGATTTACTATTTGATTATAAGAGCGATCAAGACCTGCGTACAAACTAAATCTAAATTTATTTTCTTCAGTTAAAACTAGTTTAAATCCAATATTTCTTTCAATACATCCATCTTGAACTAGTTTATATATTGAATTACCTAGGAACTGATTATTCATTTCTAAAATAGTTATTGCCGGATCGGTTGATGGATAAAATTCTATAAGACTCATCGTTCTATCTATATCGGTGGGTTCTGTTATATTATATATAAATAAATGTTCAATGCTGTCTTGAAAACTTCCTCTCAAAGTTGTCATATCCCATACAATTCGTCTATCTAAAAGNGTCTCTATAGAGCGACCTTTAACAATGATTTGATTGCCATTTTCAATATCGCACTTTATATTTATATTTTCAATAAGCATTATATGTTCTGAATCTTTATGGGTTAAGAACATACCATTTGTCATAAGATAGATAAAATTTTGATCAGGAATTTTAGTTATTTCAAAATCTCCATAACTAAAAAATCGATCAGTCCATATTAGACTATCAAAATCATCAACTACTCCTATAACTTCAAGACTTGAATTTAATACATAGATATCCATATTTAAATTCCTTCATAAGCTACTTTATTAGTAACTTCAAATTGAAGATTATCAAGTCCTGAATCAGCATCATATGTAAATATATTATCACCTTTTACTAAAGAGAACCAATCTGGATATAGTCCTAGGGTATTAATAATATTATATGTAACGCCATTCCGTATTAATCGTGCATATTTATCGCCAACTACCGTTGATATATAAATATCATCACCAGCAATAATATCATCACCAGTTAATGCGTCTAATTTAGCAGAATCAATTAATATTTCTTCACCAGTTCCAGCATTTCGTATTGAGACATTTGATGCTGCATNCACAGCATGAATATGAAATAATGCACCGACCTCAGCATCTCCATTGTAAACAATCGTCTTAATTGTTCCAGTACTTATAGCTGTAAAAATTATTAACTTCTCACTAAGTGATTCATTAGAAAATGGAAATGAAAACATGGCTTCATTAGAAGAAAATACCGTATGCTGTAAAACAACATTATAGAAATATGGATCTGTACAAATAACTGAAATAGTAGCTCCTTCTTCTTTAGAGAAAATAGGAATATTATTATCTTCAATATATCCATACGTTTCACAAATTCGATTATCTGTTTCTACAACTATTCGTACTCGTTTCTTAATTGGAAAATATCTATATGAATTCTGTCGTGTATCTTCTATTGTTGGTTTTTCAATAAAGCGTAGTGAAAAAACAATATTCCTCGAATTAACACGAGCGGAATTATATACAGAACCATCACCACCGGTTATTTCACTTACATTGATATTTGCTTTACTTGGACTTAAACCATCTGTATTTAGAACAAGGAACCCCGATTGCTCAGGGCTCCTTATATCTAATGTGACAGTCTCACCCAAGTGGTTAGTGATTGTAAAAGATTTTATCATTTACCACTCCTCGAGATTATTTAGCTGCTTGTTTCACTAATGCTAATTGATTTCTTGTTTGCCTATAGATCTCAAATCGAGATAGAGGCACCGGGGAATAATTATTTTGAGTGAAAGTTATAACAGAATTTCCTTCACCATTTTTTCCACCATCTTGTGATACTATTGGACTTGTTCCAGATGATATAGATGATAATGTTTTTGGAATACCAGATACACCAATAGCTTCATTAAATATATCACTAATGGAAGCTTGCCCAGCAACAACATTTGTTAAATCTACTACCGGAGTTATTACCGGAGTAAATTCTGGACTATCGAGTAGAAAATCACTAATGGTTTTTATTGATTCGGTCATACCATTCATTGCAGATGTTCCAATCTTTGTGGCAGCCGATTCCACATCTCCTGCCATTTTGACCAGTCCATCAACAAAACCCAATGCAGTTAATTCACCAAATTCTGTAAAGACTGTTGATGGGGAATGGATACCTAATAATAGTTTTAATGCTGATATAGCAGAACTTGCTAATGATCCAATTGCTTTTGCTACGGCACCAACACCACTCTTAAGGCCATCTGCTAAACCATCGATAATAGCCGAAGCTAGTTTTCCAATAGCAGTTCTTAATGCATCACCATTCTCATCTATTGCAGTTGCTAATCCTTCAATAAATTTAACAATTAAGTTAAAACCAGAATCAATAATATCTGGCAATTTCTCCGCGACTGCATCAATAAATTCAGTAACAATATCCATTGCAACCGTAACTATCTCAAAGATATTGTCTCGAATTCCCTTTAAGAATCCTAATAGAATATCCATACCAGATTGAACAAAGTCTGGAATCTTTTCAGCAAGACTAGTTAAAAGTTGTCCGATTAGATCTAACAATGCCTTAATAAAAGCGGGAATATTATCAGTTATTAGAGTAATTAAAGCCGTTAATAAACCTTGTAAAGTTGAAATAAGAGCTGGAGTAGTACTAGTAATAGCTCCAAGAATAACTAAAAGCATTGTTGTAAAGGCTTCTTGCAGTTTAGGCCCATTATCAATAATAAACTGTGCAAACTGAAGCATTGCGTTTGTTATTGTTGTAACGATCATTGGGACGATACTTAATAATAACTGGGCTATTGCTACAATGGCTAACGCGCCAGCAGCACCAGATACGGCTAACATGGACATTCCCGCAGCAAATGCCATAAGACCAACCCCTATTAAAGCAACAGCTACCCCAATTAATCCCATCGCCACAGCAAGAGCTAATAGAGTTGGAACTACTGGGGTTAATACAGCACCCGCAATTCCAAGCACTAAAAAGACTCCAGCAAGAGCTAGAAGGGCTGTTCCAATCTGTATGAGGCTCATATTACCTAATGCCTTTAAAACAGGTGTTAACACGGTTAGAGCGCCTGCTACAATAAGAAGAGCTAAGGCTCCACTAATTGATGCCTGCATAGCTTGCATACCAATCGCTAATATGAGTAGGGCAGAACCTAATGTTATCAGTCCCGTTTGTACTTGTTCCCAACTCATATCACCAAGTGCGCCTAAGACCTTAGATAAGAGATATAGTGCCCCAGCAATAACAGTTAAACCTAATGCTTTAACAATCATATCCTTTGGCATAGCCTCAAGAGCAGCAACGATTATTAATAATGCTAAACCCATAGTTGTTAAACCACGAGTAATCTGTTCCCAAGTCATGTTGCCCAACCTTGTTATCGACTCAGTTAATATTAATAATGCTGCAGCTAGAATTGTTACACCTATTGCGGTTGTAATAATATTCTTACCATCGCCAACTAGTCTAGTAAAAGCTGCTATTTCTGTTAAAATAATACCAATAGCAATAAGACCAGCTTGCAGAGCATCCGCATCCATATTTCCAAGTTTTTCGACTGCCGTACTAAGAATGAGAATTGCTCCAACCAATAGTAAAATACCTAAACCAGTTTTAATTCCACTTTTATCTAATTTTGCGAGATTTGTAAATAGCGCTAATTCGCCTATTAATACACCAACTGCAATTAAACCATTAGTTAATGTTAAAGGATCAAGTTCGCCTAATCGTTTTACAACACTAACCATTAATTCCAAACCCAATGCAAAAACAATTAAACCCGCGGCCGTTTTAATCATATTGCCAGCATTATTCTGTATCGTTTTACCAAACGCAACAAGTGATACTGACAATATAGAAATGGTTAACAAACCTTTATTAATATCTTCAGTATCTAATCGAGCTAAATTCGCCATCGCACCAGATAAGATTAATATTGCAACTGACATAGCTACCAATGATGCTACTGGACCCATCCCACCTCCAGGACCAGCAATTTTAGCATATGCTGACATAGAACCAACTAAATCTGCAAATAATGCAGTAACTGCTAGTAAGGCCGTTGTCAATTTTACAGAGTCAACTAGCGAAATTGCTATTAAGGAGGCCGCTAATATAGCAATTGCAATAGCAATAGACATTAATGTTTTTGCTTTTAGATTAGATTGCCATACTTCCAGACTACCTCTAACACCATTTAATATGCCCGTAACTCCACTAAATATACTTTTAATACCGTCAAATACACCAGCCACACTATCAATAGCACCAGACCCTTTATTGATAAACTTTTTAATAGCCAATAGAATAGCAATGAATAAACCACCATTAATAGCATCAAACATTGCGCTAAAGTCTACATTTGCAAATCCATTTCCTAGTGCTTGAATAAACGATGTTATTCCATCAAGGATTTTATTTTGCACTTTTTCAAAAGTTGGTGCTAATTTCTGCATAACACCCAATGCCTTACCAAATGCTTTAGATGCCATATCAGATAAGAATTTAAACGGGGCAAAACGTTTACCGAATTTATCAAAAAATGTCTCCACGCCACTAGTATCAACGCCTGTAAAAATATTTGCTAGTGTGTTTTTCATATCCGTAAAACGTTTTAGAAAATCAATAGCAAAGAATTTATCAAATATAGCTTTTACTTTATCTATGGTAGGCTTAAAACTTTCAAATTTTGTTTTTACTAAATTAGCGAATGATATAATAGCGGCAATGGCAAGCTTAATATAATCAATTATAGATTGAAAAAATACCTCAAATGTTTTTCCATTTATAATAGCTTCTCTTAATTTTAAAATAAATTTAGCTATTTTTTCAATAAAATCAAATATACCGCTACCTGTATTTTCGAATGATCCTTTAAATTGACTCATTACCTTTATAAAAGAAACTACTGCTATACGAACAATATCAAATATAGCAAAAAATCCTTTAAATATCATACTTACTTTTTTAGCAGTCTCTGAACTTAACGTTAATCTACTAGCAAATAACATTAATTCTATAGATAAATTATATAAAGTTTGGACAGTTAGTGGCGGAAATATATCTCTAAAAGCGCCTTTAACAAGATCCATAATCTCAATGACGCCTTTAAATGCCAATTCAAGAGCTCTCACAACATATGCTCTCCCACCCATATCCTTCCAATCTTGAAGAAAGGAATTACGAGCTTCTGCCGATGCCACAATTAGCCCCCCCAATGTATCACTAATATTGGTAAATAAAGCCTTGGCTTCTTCGAAATTACCAATAACGATTTCCCAAGTTTGAGCCCAACCAGAACCAATAGCTTCTTGTAAGGTCCCTTTTAACTGAGAAAATGTTTTTACTTTTGTTGCGGAATCATTTGCTACTTGACCCATTTTTAGGATACCTGCAATTTGATCCTCAGTATATCCCATAGTCTTTAATTGCTCAGCGTTTAAATCTCCGGTAAATTTAGATAATGTTTCAGTTAGAATGCTAGATGTAATCCATCCGGTCGTTAACGATTCTCTAAATGAACCTTCTTTTTTAATGATATCATCAACAGCGACCCCATGCGCACGAGCTGTTTCCTTTAACGCATCTTGGAAAACCTGACCACCCATGCCCGCATAAACAACTGAGTTCCAATCCATTAATTTAACAGTGCCAGTAGATAGTGCTTGTGATAGTTGATACATGGCACTACTAGCTTGTTGAGAATTCGAACCTGATACAGCTGCTAAGTTAGCAATTCCTTTAATGGCGGCTACTGATGTATCCAAATCAATACCAGCAGCAGTAAAAGTACCAATATTTTTAGTCATTTCTGAGAAATTATAAATGGTTTTATCAGCATATACATTTAATTGATCTAATGCATCATTAACCTGATCCATTGTTGTTCCTTTGGAGGAGGTATTTGCTAAGATTGTTTGAATAGCGTTTATTTGTGTCTCATATTCTCCAAGACCTTGTTTTGCATTGTCAATTGGAGAAACCATATTCCATAACTTTTTCGTAAGATCAATGACTGAATTGGTGATATTTTGAATTGCTGTAAAACCAATTGCTCCAAGAATTGAAAATCTATTAGATATAGCTTCCACTGCTCCAGTAAGTCCAGCGAAATTATTTTGCGAATTCATTCCAGCTGTTAAATTAGAAAAACTTCTTGTTGAATCCTCAAATGCTAAACCTTTTTTAAGTCTACTAACATCTTGCAAAGTTTTGTCAACGCCTTTTTCGAATTCGGCATTATCAAAACCCATCTCAACGACTTTTTTATCAATCGTAGTTGTCATATTTTAGATACCTCCTCGAATATATCATTTGCAATTTTTTCGAATATAGGTTTCATG
>WSSedA2C3DRAFT_1000039_pt1 | contig 17451 bp, 32 predicted proteins | sample WetSurSA2Cattail_FD_9486 | JGI IMG/M metagenome (IMG submission 9486) | reverse complement strand
TAACTTCACCCTTCTTGTTTATATAAGTCCTCGGACCAACCTGAAATTTCTTCTCTCCACCATTGTACTGCATAACAGAAGCAAAAAGGTTAGTCTCAGCATCCTCACCAAACATCGCCCACTCATTTAACTGTACATCCTTGGAAGCATCGTAAGCCATTGTAAATCTCCTTTGGTTGTTTGTTGTTTTGTTCGTTCAATAAATACAATATACAGTGTTTTGAAACCAAGGTAAAGTAAAAACTCAACTCTTCAATAGAGAATCTTTTGCCAATTGTTCAAAACTCAGAGCGATATTTCTATCCATTAAGATAAATTTTGTCTTATTGTCATTATCAAAATTATTAAAATATTCTACCTTTATCATCAATTAGTACATCAATTGATTCTCTTTTACATATTTTTCCTTTAAAACTCCACCATATATCTTCGTCGGTCCACCAATTTCCTCTTTCATCTTGCCACATTTTAACATTTTTATCTTCTGGCTTTACATATAAACCTATTTTCTCTACACCATAAAACCNACAAATTGTTTATTGGTAATACTTGACACTTGATTATACATATGAGTAGNCTAACATNNCTGCATNTTTCCCNCCCTTCTATACTACTGTTATCATTAGTCTACTCATATGACATTGTTGCTGTGTTTAATAGTTCATCTTCTACTTCCATGAGTTCCTTTTCCAAAGAACTTGCGCACTCATTATATACCAGACTATAAGAACTGTTTAAAACAATAGAAATATCAGATGACGAAATTTCGGCTTTCGTTTTATACTCCGCTGCCTTTTCTTTCCACAAATCTACCAACTCATACAGTCTGTAGCTCATCGTAAACTCTCCAATTGTCTCGCTGTTATTCAGTAATATAACATTTTTACTTGCTAAAGTAAAGTAAAAATATCACCGCAACCTACCAACCCATATTAGCCTACGTACGGTAAAAATTGAATAGCCTGGAGGTAAAATTTGAGCGGTTCTTGGCATATTCTGGAGCAAGATACTACTATTTTGGAGTGCCTAGCAGGATTCGAACCTGCATACATAGATTCGTAGTCTTTGACTCTATCCATTGAGATATAGGCACTTATTAATAAAATGGTCAATATAGTTGGAGTCGAACCAACGACCTCATGATCCCAAGTCATGCGCTCTACCAAACTGAGCTATATACTGTCTAATTATATATACATATCCATTTCTTCATCTGTCCATATTAGATCTTTTAATACTTTTCCATCTTTATCCACTAAACATGTAAAAGTTACTGGTCCACTACTCCATATCTCAACCTGTACTTTCTCATATACTATTGATCCATCTTTTAAGTAATATCCTGGAAGATATGTATCCAATGGAGAGAATACACCTTCATATTTATACAAACCAGTAACTGACTTTTCTTTCTCATATGATTTCTTCAATACATTATTAACATATATATCATATATATCTTTAAGGGTATTTTTTTGAAGGAATTTCTTAGACCTATCATTTAAACCTATTAATGTATCAGATCTACTCACTTTTCACCTCATATTTATTTTTGTATGGCATGCCCGGTAGGACTCGAACCTACAACCTAAAGCTTAGAAGGCTTTTGCTCTATCCGTTGAGCTACGGACATATTTTTCTTATCTTATCATCCATATTTTTATACCATGGATTTATATACCTATTTTTATCTTTACATTTTATTTCTTTTTTCTTATCTTTTCTTTCTCTATTTTTTTCATTTTCTACTATCAAAAGTTAAATCTCCTTTTAAATATTTTTAATATTAAAATAATATTTATATTCTTTTTACTGATTTTATTTCATGAAGTTTAACTTTTTTTATATTATTGAAACTTTTTATGAAAGCAAATTTATATCCAGTTGCTAATAACCTATAATATCTACCAGAAATTAGAACATAATAGTTTAAATCTTTATAATTTTCTCCCCTTCTAAGACCTATATCTTCAAAAATAAAAGGTCTAATTATATTATATTTAATACCTAACTTTTTCAGATATATTTCATCATTTTTGTGATTAATTATATCAATAGTTAGTTCATTTGCAAAAATCTTATTGCAGTGGTCTGGATGTACTCTCTTTAGCAATTCTCTAAATATATAACTCATATTACACCATAATGTCTTTTGCCAGTATATCAGACTCATTATCCTCTTTTAGTGCATAAAAGATTTCTTCTCCCAAAGTCAACAATCTTTTAGCTAAATCAAACTTTGATTTATCCAAAAGAAATAATACTAATTCTTTTGTAATTCTATTGGCATCATCAGCTCTATCTATACCCACTATTCTGCCAACTCTAATATTGTAATTATTTAAGAGATTATATATTTTCTTACCATCTTCTCTACTGAAAAAATTAATATATGCCTTACCCTTTAACATAAATTCTTCAACAATCTCTTTAGATTCTTTCAGACCATATCCAGTAGCATCTCTAATATCCTTTATATTATTTATTTTCAGATCTTTATTAGCAAAACCAATTACTTCAATATAACCCATATTATCTCCTTCTTGTTAGTAATCTTAAGGGACCTATCAAGGTATTATAAATTAACATAACATATTATTCATTTGATAACCAAAGTTTTATGCAATTATAGTTGCGTGCTAACCAAGTTGTCTAACTAGTAATCATGAAATGAACCTGTAGTTGCTGCATTTTTATGACAATGTTGATAGATCTTTTAAAATTATTATTATATAGAAGATAGTTTCTTTATACCACAACTACTAAATAATGTAAAGTATAAAAATAAAAAAGAAAGCCGATGATAGACTCACCGGCAAAGCCATAGGTTTTTTACTGCGAGGATAAAAACCTACAAAAACCTCTCCACTTTTATACTGTATTGGCTCAGTATCCTATTTAGTTACTCGCTGGACAGCGATTTTCTCTGTTTGGTTTAGTAGCAACCTCAAGTTTACTTTTTGTGGGGAGTCACTTGTAAATCCCCTTTTGGTTAGATTACCGTCGCCAGTTGATTTCAACAGACCGTGGAGATCCATCTATTCTGCAACTTTCGCGATATGAGGGTTCCGTGTACCCTGTTCCCCATGCCCACGGATTGCTATGAGCGATAATCCCCCAAATCTCATCAGTTACTCATCATCAATTCCTTTATATCACAACCAAACCCAAATGTAAAGTTTTTCTTAAAATGTTGTCAGGCTCTTCCACTGATTGACTAGAACACTTTGCAGGGTCTTGTGTTTACTGATTCACTACATGTAATAACTACATGATCAGTGATCTAACAGCAATATACCTTCCACACCCTTTGCCACTACCAGTTATTCAAATAATAAGTACCCAAGGTTGCGACCCTTGCCAACAAATACTTATCAACCTGATTGCGTGTTCATTCCACGCCGCAACATAAAATATTTATATCTCTAAAGATTTAATATACTCACTAATTTCATCATCATCATTTAAGTCGTCTTTCCATGAATCTGTCTTATTAGTGTTTTTATTTGCATTAGGACCTCTAAGTACTTCAGATTTACCTATCATCCCTTGTCCATATGGAAAACCACACCCACACTGAGTATGAGAATACACTACAACATTATTAGCAGACTTCTTAATCTTTTCCTTAATTTCCTCAATGAAAGACTTCTTATCTATACAGGGTTTTAGTATCAGTTTAACATTTGCTTTTGCCTTCAAAAAACTACCACATGGAAGTTTCTTCCTTACTACACCACTAAAACCAGTGTTACTAACCAATAGAGAAATATTATGATTTGAATTTACAAAATCATGGTCAGTACCAGAAAAACTATTGCCCATACTATGATGTGAATGAATAACACCAATAACTGGTACGTCTTCTTCTAAAACAACATTTGTTACTGCTGCAGTAGAAACCACTTGCTTTGGAATTATAATATCTTTCACCAAAAAACCTTCACCCACTAAATATGCTAACCATTCTGTATTCTGCATAACCTTCATTAGAGTATTAATCTTTTCTCTAGCTTTTTGTTCGATTAGAATAGTGATTTCTTCTGTATCACTTACCATTCCACATTTTTCAACGAAGCATTCCTTTACTTCGCTTTCCCAATATTCAGGTTCACTTTTACTAACAACAAAATCACTCACTCTTTTAAATCCTTCCAGAATCATTTTTTCTTTCCTTTTCTCTCTTTTTGATTTATTTTTTTTATGTTTTTTTCCCATTTTCTCTACTCTATAATGAAAAGATCTTGTATATTACAAGATAATTCACTGTCAAAGAACTTCAACACCTTTGCCACAGTTAAAGCCGCAGATATTACAGATGGGACAACCCATGATGGAGTAACAGTGTATCCATCTTCTGACTCACCCCAACCTGGTATGGAATTTGATATTGTCATATGATATCCATCATATCCGGATTTACAATATTTAACATTATTATTTTTTGCAATAGATTCATTCAGAATTTGTGACTTTTCATTATCAGTACAGTCAATTATTACATCAGTGGGATTCATATGAAAAAGACTTTCTTTAAACTTAAATGGAACTGATCTCACTGTGCAATCACTTCTCAACCTCTTTACTACGAACTTAACTATTTCTGATTTATTCTTACCAATTAATGCTTCTGGAAGGTCAAGTCTATTCCTATTTGTTTCATCAATTACATCGTCGTCGTATACAATCAACTTTTCAACACCTGACATTGCCAAAAACTTAGCAACCCAATAACCAATACCACCACAACCAATAACAGTAAATGACTTATTAAGTGACAGATTAAAACCTTTTTGTCGATCGTATACTAACATCTTATCATCCTTTTTATGTTGTTTATTTCCGTATTAATTGTGTCCTTTACGTACTCCAAACACCATTTTCAGTATTATCTATATTTCTCTCAATTACACCCATTCTGATATCTTCATAGTTTGGTTTACTTTTTTTGTTTTCTTGCATAATTTCATTCATTAGTAAGTTTCTTTCAACTGCTTCTAACGAAGGAAAACCTCTTGGATTTCTCTTTGCAACAGAATTTCTATTAATTCTTTCTAGTATAGCTTCTGCTTCTTTCGCAACTCTTATAATATCATCTGGTGTGTTCCAAGTTCTTTCTTTATACCGCCAGTCACCCCAGCAATCTGGATTTGCTTGATGGTAATGTTCAAACAAAGATGAACCAACCAATTTTCTTGTAGAAATCAGTAAGAATCTGTTTCCCCTTGTAAGAATAATAATTCTTATAGGTGTAACCAATTTCCTAGCATAATTTGGATTTATTAAGTCATTATTTACATATTTTGGTGCATAAACAGCTTGATAAACCCATGCAAGCATATCTCTTTCATCACCTCTTGAAACAGATAATCCAGCTTCCATATGTCGGAATGTTATATCTGGCATAGATAGTGCTTCTCTTAGTTTTCTTTTTAGCTCTTCTTCTCTGTCCTCAAAATCAGCCTTAGCATTTACTATCAATGAAGTCACTTCAGTCAACTTCTCATTTACTACATTTCTAATATGTTCCATTTTTTGATTGATCTTTGTCCTATATTCTTCTTTGATAATATCTTCAATACCTTTGTTTATATCAACTGCTTCCAACTTAAATGTTACACCACCAAGACTCAGTAAAACATTACTAGCACTTACATTAGAAAGTACTTCTTCATTAAGTGTTTTGCTGACATCTTTGGCACACTTCACCAAGGCATCTCTTATATTTTTATCCAATGATTCCAACATTTTATCCTCTTATTATTGTTTTTTTGGGGGGATTAACCCCCCTTTTACTATGCTGCCTTGTCAAAAGGAGTTACACGAATTACATCACCGGCATTTAGTACTTCTGGTGCTTCAGAGGTTCTGATTTCAGAACCATTCAAATAAACCTTGAACTTACCATAACCAGCATCACTAGCTAAACCAATAACAGTACGTCTAAAATCATCACCAACGTCCAACAGAACCGTAGCACCGTTAACCACCGCGGTAGGTGCATTTGGGTTAGTAGCAACTTCCATTTCAAATTCGTCTTCTTCGTCCAAATTTACGTTAGTCCATACATTTTCGCTCATTTTTTTCTCCTTTTTTTTAGTTAGATATCTCTCTTGCTCATTACAAAATACTTATTACCACCACTATTTGCTTCCAACATCCCTAAGTTGTCCATGTAGACCAATGATACCACAAAATCATCGGATAGTAAACCAAAAAAGTTGGAAATATTTTTATAATCAAAACACATGTTTATATCTTGCCTTTTTACTTCCGCCAGTTCAACCTTCATCATGTTAGAAAAAGCATTTTGATTATCTGTTGCAACTATTGATAATATTTCATTTTCTATAATAAAATATATTTTACCAAACTTTGAACCTATTTTTTTAACTTTATTAAATACTTGTTTGAATTCATTATTCATATTAAATCTAAATATAATAAATTCACTAAAATCTTTTTGTTTTGACTGAAATCTTGTTACTACATTTGGATGACAAAAATTCAACTTATACTTTTCTCTACCATTAATTATACTCATATATGATTCTCTTACATCTAGATTCACTTCTTCACTATCTATCAAATTTAGATATGATAATAGAGATGTATTTGGATCATTAAAATATACATCATACTCGAAGTTATTATTTGAGTCATCTACTATAATATCATTTTCAACATCTATTATTGATATTACATCAAACGCTTGTGAAGACATTTCTGACTTTATTTTGTCTCTTGTTATGTTAAAATAAACAGAACCAATAGACAAGTTAAATGTTGCTTTCTTTATTAGATCTTTAAACTCTGGTATTTTTAATATCAACTTTTGCTCCTTATTGGGTTTATTTATACTACATATTATATTTTTTGTAAATTATAAAAAATTTATAAATTTTTTTGCTTCCAGTTCTGATATGTCATATTCTTCTATTAATTCGTTCATTGCTTTTTTTATGTTTTTTTCTTTTTCGGTTTTCTTTGGAAATTTAATAAATCTTTTACCCTTCGGTACTTTCTCCATATAATACTTAAATACTCTTTCATCACTTAACTGAAACTGGTATTGATTTATTTTATTAACTATCTCAAGTAAATTATTATCGTATGATAAAAATAATGACAATACATATCCAGAAACAACTTTCTTATCGAATTCAATATTTTTCTTATAAAAAATTGCATTTATATAATCAAATATTGTCGTCTTTTTCTCTATCATTATATTACACCATTTTTATACATTTTCATTAACATTGCCATTAGATTTATTTCTTTTATTGCTACTATAGAATTTCTATATAGTGCTTCTCCAATTTCTATAATAGCATCTCCAGGACTCTTAAACTCTCCAACCTTTTCAAATAATAATTGATATAATTCATCATAATCTATTGGATTATTCTTTATATGTTTTCTAACACTATCAATGTCTTTCTTTTTTATCATATCAAACATTTTATCATATACATCTTCTATTAATTCAATTCTTACTAATTTTCCGTTTTTTACATTTAATTGAATAGTATTGATAATTTTTCTTATATCTGGATAAAATCTTTTTATAAGTGATACTAATAGTTTTTTATCAACCTCTTTTACATTTTCTTTTTCTAATATAGAAATACAATGGTTAAATATTTCTGTAGCAGGCGGTTTATTAAACTCTATTGTTTGACATCTTGACTGTATTTCAGGAATAATTCTATGTTTATAATTAGCTGTAAATATAAATCTTGTTATATCTTGAACATCTTCAATTAATTGTCTTAAAGCTAATTGAGTTGCTAATGTAAGATTATCAGCTTCATTTATATATACAACTTTTAATGTTCCACCGCCAAAAGATGTAGCAAATGACTCAACTTTTCCTCTCAAAGTTTCTATATTATTTTCCTTCGAACCATTTATCTTTATAAATTCCAATCTGGTTTTTTCTAGAAAAATATCAACAAATGTACCTTTTCCTGTCCCAGAACTACCTATCAACAACATATTTGGTTTGTTTTCTAGTGTTCCAATTAGTTTTAATCTTAAATCATCATTTAAGATCATCTTTTCTATTTCTTTTGGTTGGTGAACAAATGTCCAAATATTCATTATTCCTCGCTCTCGTCATTTTCATTATAAGATTCTAAATATTCTTCAACTTCTGCCATTGTATTGTCTATAGTATCAATTATTTGGTCTAATGTAAATTTCTTTATTTCTTCATAGAAATCATTACATTTTGATTTTAGTAGAGAGTATTTCTGTTTTCCAAATTCTTTAATAACAATTTTATCTATTAAAGAATCTAATATTTTGTCTACTATATCTTCTGTTGATTTATTCATATTTCCTCCACTTATAAAAATGGGCAACCAGTTGCTTACCGATTGCCCTCATAATTACTATTTAATAAATCTAATTTTATTTTTAAAATCAATCTAGCTTTTAATATTCCTAAACAACTAGCATTGTTATTTAAAAGGTTTCTGACTCCTTATAAACTCCAATCTAGTTATACTTACATCATATATTTTTATATATGATTGTTTAGGACTTTACAACAGTTATACTCTAATTATTCGGTTGCTTCTTCCACTTCTTCTTCTGCTACTACTTCTTCTTCTACATCTTCAAATTCTAAATCCATTGCCATGTCTTTTAGAGAACGTGATGCTCTAAACTTTGGTACCATCTTTTCTGGTACTTCAATTGACTCTCCAGTCTTCGGATTTCGTGCTGTTCGTGCTGGTTTCTTAACTAACTCAAAAGTACCAAAACCTACAAGAGATACCTTACCTTCGTTTAGGAGACCTTCTAGAATACCACCAATAACAACATTCACTGCTTCTCTGGATGCTTTCTTAGACTGACCCATCTCACTTGCTACAAAATCCACCAATGCTTGCTTATTCATAATACATTCCTCCTTGTTCTTGATAACTAGTTATTATTTTTCTCACCAATTGATTCAACATTTCTCCTTGAAGCATTGAATCACTATCTTCTTGATATTTAAAACATTTACTACATACTTCCATTAATTCATCAGATTCTAATCTTAAAATGAACATTGGTAAAGTTAATTCCTCACCACAAATGCATCTTTTTTTAACCTCCTTCTTTTTGTTAGTAATTTTTTTTCTTACTAATTTTTTCATCCATTGTTTTCTTTCTTGATTGTATTTTACTTATTTATACTTCTAATGTAAATATTCTTATTAAGAATTTTTTGTTTTATTTAATTTTTTTATCTTTTTATTTGGTGGCTGAGAGGGCGGGACTCGAACCCACATTTAGAATGGTTAACAGCCATTTGCCATACCAAATAGGCGACCTCTCAACATTTACTAAGGTACTATTTTATAACTCTTCCTGTCATAGGAACCTTTGCCTTTTTTTGGCTTCATTACCATATTACATTTGGTAACGGGTTTGACAAATACCTTCTTATTTTTTATGATTATATTATCCATTTTCTTCATTTCTTTCTCTTTGTTGGTAGCACTAGAAAGAATCGAACTTTCGTCGGTCGGTTATCATCCGACTGCTCTACCATTGAGCTATAGTGCTAAAGTTTAGTTTATTCGATGGGGTAGCGTTCTTCCCGCCCTTACAATTCTTCAGGAGTAGCTAACTCCGCAGTTTCCATCGAATAAACTCACTATATATCAAATTCTTTGTTTGGTAAAGTAATTTTCTGTTTAGTGGAGGGTCGGGAGGGACTCGAACCCACGATGGTCTGGTTATGAGTCAGATACCTTTGACCTGACTAGGCCACCCCACATCAATTTTACAAATACTTAAATGCATAATAAATTACATAAAACCATCCAAATATACCATGAAGCATGCACCATAGAATTGACTTGTTTAGAGAATATGATAAGATCATTGCTAAACATCCACCCATATTAAGTCCTGTAAATATAATTTGCGGTCTATTATATTGCATTGTTCTCCCTCCCTTATTTGGTACTCCCAGCCGGACTTGAACCGAAGCATCTCATGATTGAAAGTCATGGATCCTAACCTTTAGACGATGGGAGCATATATTAAACCATTTCATCAACTTCATACTCATTAATTGCCATTTGATAAGCAATACCAGTAGCTTCGTCTAAGTCTATAACTTGAATCTCTTCCCACTCAACAAATTCAGTCCCACCAAACCCACCAGACAAAGCACCTCTTACTCGAAATTTTTTTTTCATATGAATTCTATCAAATTTGTTGTTTGTGGGTAGATATTATCACCAATTAGATAGAATGTAAAGTAAAATTTTATTTACCAAATCTTTAACCTTCATTTTACTTTTCCCCTCACTACTCTTTTTCTTGTTGTTTTCTTTGGAGTTTTCTTTACAATCTTCTTTTCTCTTTCTATACCACCATCTTTTACATTTCTAATAAATCTATATATATGTCTTTCTATATAAATATGTGGAACCGAAATTGTTGGTTGAATGTCATTAATATGTTCTCTGACTTCAGTATTATTAAGTGGATCATTTATTTGAGAAAAACCATAGTCACCAATACCAAGACCTTCTTTTACCATTCCAATAAATACATAATATGATGGAAAATAACTACTGTTTTCCCTAACAAAGATATCACCAATTTCCATTTTTTTCCTCTATTTTAAAATGACTGACAAATTGATTTTTGAATTTAACATATAACACTACTAGATATTTAAAACTTCTAATATTCTACCTCCTCGGCTTTACAAATTCAAGTTTGAAAATGTAAACAGCTGCAATGACTACTAACTGAAGTGCACCAAACATACTTGCTGTTTTAACTTTACAATTGCATCTGCGAAGTAGAATTCCATGATCAATCTCCTATTTTGAGGTTTTCTTTATAGGTATAATATATCATGGAATTCAATTGAAGTAAAGCAAAAACTTTATTTCTGGTTATAGGGGTGACCGGTCGGAGTTGAACCGACTTCATTAGGGCCACAACCTAACGCTTTGCCATTAAGCTACGGCCACACCTACAACCAGAAATAATGGTTTATTTTACATTCTTCTCATTTTTTGAAATAATAAATCCATTTGTTTATTCCAACAATCACTAGATTGTTTTTCATTCCAATGAATTTTCCCACATCTTTTACATTTCTTAAAAAAGAAATTTAAAATACTATCTATAATCATACTTTTTGTTCTTTCAACAGTTTCTCAATGTAGTCTTTTATTGAGAAATTTTTATCTATATGTTTTAATTTTATTATATAACCTTTCATTTCAAAAATATTAATATTTTTAACTTCTATTAATGTAAATAATATTTTTGCATACTTTAAATATTCTGTATGCATACTTCTACGCCATATATCTACAAAATTTTTATTATTACTATTATTAAGTTCTTTCTTCCATTCACATGGTTTCCACATATTACAACTACATGTATAGTTATGCAACCATAATGCCAGGTCTAGAATTTCTAATGTATCTTTTCTCATTTTTCACCTATANATATTTTTTGAGTATTTCGAAAATAGTATTTCCAACATTGAAAACTTTACGTAAATCTTTCTCTTCTATTGTTAATATTTCTTCTTCATATTCTTTTAAGAAGTCTTTCTTTGTATCTTCCATAACAAACTTTACATATTCACCTATTTGAGTATTATTTTGGATTTCTCCAATCTTAGAAAACGCACTCAGAACTCTATTTTCATTAATGTACCCACGAAAGATCTCATTAAGTTCTTTAATATCATTATTGATGGGCTTATGTTCTTTCTTAGGTTTATTACTCTCAAGAAACTTATCGTTCTTTTTCTTAAGAATAAACATTTCACCTACTGGAGAGAAATAACATTCTTCATAAGGTTGAATTACAACACCTTCAATAAGGTTATCTTCTTCATTAAGAATACGAGAGTTAAGATTNATNTCTACATNAAGAGCTTCCTNCANAGTATCAAATATTCCAATNACNGGAACATATAGATCTTCAANNNCAANATATTGNAGAANAGTAATAACNGACATTGGAGAAAAGAAAGGTATTANNANTTCGAATAGCAAGNATCNTTAAAGATTTTTCTTCTCCATAACGAATACGGTTTTGAATACCTTTACCAATAAGTTCAAAATATACCCTACATTCAATATTTGTAAAAGCAACATAGGAAAGAAACTTATCAATAACGTATCTATATTTATCCAAAACTTCTCCACAATTATAGAAATCAGTACCTACCCATTGATTACGAGAACCCCATTGATACTCACCTTTAGGAGAAAATGCAATCTGGAAATTACACCCGTCCAGTTTTTCGCTAACAATATATTTAGTAGTTACCAACTCTGGATACCTATCCATCCAAAAATTGAGAAACTTTTGCTGATAACTATTTTCAATTTCCGGAAACTTTTTAAATTCCATATTGTCTAATCCTTTTATATAGTTAGTTATGATTTTAGGAGATTATATCACAACTTTTTAACTCAGTAAAGTTTAACAATTTACATACTCTAAATATTTTGGAAATAATTCCATACAATATTGTTCCGGATCATATGTTTTGGATAATAACAATAGTCTAACAATTTCATTATTAGTTACTAGTCCCTTTGAGATATATTTTCCTGGTTGCTCATATTGAAATTTTATATCATATCTTAAACATATGTTTTTTAGTAATCTGATAACATCTGTTGGTATACCACTTCCTATATTATAGGTTCCAACTATACCATTTTCTATAACCTTTTTTATTATTTTAGAGATCCATGAAACAGGGTAGAAGTCTCTTACCATACCCATCATATCATGAATAGTAAAAATGCAACAATTTTTTTTGCATTTTGCTAACGACCAAAATACATTTGGATAACCATTGATTATTTTGTTTATTATTGGTTTATGAAAATCATATATTCCAACTGGATTTGCAAATCTTAATATTGTTATATTTTCACAACTCCTTTTACTTATATACTCACCTATATATTTTGTGTCTCCATAAACAGAACTAGGATTTATACTACCATCAATATTATATATAGCATAAGATGATGCATATATTATTTTCTTAAAATTGTTATTTTTCAAAAACTTCGAATAATATGAACAATTATTTAAATAATATTTATCTGGATATATTTCAGACTCTGTAACAGATATATAAGCAGCAAGATGAACTAAATAATCTGCAGATAAACCAACAACATCTTTTATATTGGTTCCATTCTCTTCATCTATTAAGATTAATTCATAGCCTTCTAACTCTCTTTCTACAACTCTACCTATATATCCATTATTACCTGTAATTACTATTGTTGTTTTTTTCACCAATAATACTCTCCTTCATACTTTATTCTCCTTCAGAGGCATCTTTTAAGATACGCTCCTTAGCGTATCTTAAAAGAATATTTACTTGAACATTAATACTCATTTTCATTAGAATATCATGCAATGGGTAACCGTCAAATAATTTGAACATGATAGAAGCTACTGGAGAATCCTTTACAAACATCGCATAATCTTTTCTTACCTTTATACCTTCAGTAACTACCTTAAGGTTTTCTATATCAGCATACATCTTATCTTTAGCTTCAATATATGGTTCAAAGTATTCACGATCTTCGGGAAAAGATAATAAATATTCTTCTTGATCGTTAGAAAGAATAAGTTCACATACTCTTTTTTCAGACATTACACCATTATTACGCATATGAGCGATAGCTAAGTATGCAGGAGACTTAATCTTAATTCTCCAACCATGATTTACATGAGAAAAACATACATAACCTTCATCAAAAGCATCAAGTTCTTGCATTGCTTCCATTACATTCTTATAGCTTTTAAATAAATAGATTTTTGGAAGCTCAACATTTACACCTCGATCTTTTAATTGATTATAAACCCAATCAACAACAAATAAAGCATCAAAACCATCTTCCTTATTAATAACAGCTAATGGAAATATTTTATATTCATTATAAGGTTTTACAACTCTAGTTTCCGGGCTAACAAATTCAAATACATAAGTAAAATCCTTTGGAAAATCATAAAATATATCTTCTAAAGAAGAAGTATTAAGAGCTTTTAGAAATAATTCATGATAGGTTTTACCACGAACAGTAGTACCTTCTGCAAATGCCATTTTACGAGTTTGAACACACCACTTATCACCATCATGATATACTGGCATTAAAGAACCGTCAATCTTTTCAAAAGTTGAAGATCTTAATATATCAAATTCTTCAGTCTTTGGATCTTGGCCGTAGTTATAGAAACGACGAAAAGAACGAGACAAGACTTTTAGATCTTTAGATAAGATCAAAGCTCTACATTCATCGGCAACAGGATTAAATGAAGGAGAATCAATTTGGTTGTAGTTAAGGACATAGCGATCTTCATATTCCTTAACATCAATACCAAAGTCTCTCTTCAGTGATTCAATACCATTTTCTTTTATGTATTCAATAACTCTCATAATTTTTCATCCTCAAAATTTCCATAACCACATGTGTTTCACAATATATACAATATCCTACTTCATCTTTTTCGTTAACATATGTAATAACACTATTTGCTACTCTTACTAAGATGTTTTTAACTTTTTCTTCAATGATCTTCTCTTGTATTTTGTAATAATAATATATTACCACAAACTACCAGTCTGGTAAAGTAAAAACTTAACTATACTTTCTTATATTTTATCCTCCTATAGTTTTTCAATACGCTGTTTAAATTCCACTATCACATAGTACTATAAACATCAAGTCGGATAAAGTAAGAAAAACGAAATTTTTTAGTGTTTGAAAACCAAGACTTTATCTATTTTTTTACTATTAAATATAGATTCAGGCGAAAGAGTAATATTTCCAAATTCTTCAATAAAATCTTCTCTAAATATATCGTTATAACATAGATTTACCAATTCAGTACAATATACTTTTCCATTATTATCTCTAAATTGATAATCATATCCAATTTTATCAATTTCTTCTTTTATAGCAAATTTAATTGCATTATTTATCATTTCTTTAGAAGAATTTTTTATTCTTAGTATTGTTATAGCATCACACCTACAAAAATCCAATATATCTTCTTTTATTACTCCAATTCCTATAGCATGTATAACATCACCAGAGTCAACATACAATCCAGCATGAGACCAATAACCTGGAATAAACATTGTACTTAGATATCCATCAACTCTTCTAAGTAATATGTCTCCAGGTTGTATTATATCTATAATTTTTCTTATCTCATAACCTTTTACTTTATGATGTTTTGGTTTATAAACTAACCACAATGGTAATTTGTTTATATATAAATCACCTGTAAACTTTATTATGAATTTTGGTAGTGTTAGTCTCAATTTATAATTATACCTCCATAAATATTATATATTTTAAATATTTATAGATAAATTATAAATTGGTAGGGGAAGATAGAATTGAACCGTCAACATTCTGCTTGTAAGGCAGATACTCTCTAAACTGAGTTATTCCCCCTTAAAATATGCTTTTCCTGCTTCTGTTAGTGCAAAAACCATATCTGATGATTTCCCTTTACCTTCATAGTCATAAATTACTACTAAACCCTTTTTGACAAGTGAAGAAACTACACCCCTATAAATCTTTGGATCCATCTTTGCCGAACAAGCCACAGCAAGTGACCATATAGGTTCTACTAGAGCAGATCCAAAATCTGTATTCATACAGGCATTCATAACTATTTTTTCTTTTTCTGTTAATTTAAACATTTTATTCTCCATTAACAAACTGATCCATTTGATCAAACCAATATGCAAGTGTGTCAATATCTACTGGTTTATAGTCCCATACATCTACACCAACATTTATTGTATTTTTACATTTCATATATAGAGTATGAACATGTCCTGTGATGAAACATTTGTTAGGAAAAATTGTAGCTACACATGGATCATGATTTAATATATATCCATCAACTTCCAAACTTGTATGAACACTTGTGAAGCCAATATCAACATATTCAAATGGTTTCAGGTTATCATGATTTCCAAGAATTAGATGTTTTCTTCCATACATTTTATTGATAATATTCCTTAGGTTGTCTGTGTTACCTTTATTAACAAATGCAACATCACCAATAAAAAATACTTCATCATTTTCATTTACAATTTCATTGTAATTTGAAATTAGAACTTTTCCCATTTCATTAACATCTTTGAATGGTCTCCTACAATATCCAATAATATTACTATGAAAAAAGTGATGGTCTGATGTAAAATATTTCATATCCTATAAAGTCCTTTTCTTAAAGAAAAAGTATAGTGTTCCACATACTACTTCCGTACTAACTAATTCCCAACTCTGCTGCCCGAGGTTTGTCATCCACTCAAAATTTTCTAGTAATAATCCTTTTGTAAATGATATACCATCAAATGCCTCTACTGTTTCTTTTACAACATGATATTTCCACATTTTTCTCTCCTTGTTTTTGAAAACTATATCACCGTTTGACCAAAATGTAAAGTAAAAACTTTTCATTTACTTTTTCTTCCACTTGTTGTATTATTTCATATAGAGAATTAATTTTAAATTATTAGCGTTCCGGTTGAGTTTTTTGGGGTCATATTTTACCATGGATAAAATTATCCGGATCTAGGTTGTATTTACAACTTTTTTCTTTACTTTACATGAAATTTTTGTTATACTTGAAAAGTGATAAATAGCGGAAAATAATATTATAGGAGTAATAAATGAATAGGAAAGAGATAGAATTAATTGATAAAGGTTATGTTCAGAAAGAAGTCTTTTTTAATAAAGATCTTGCTAAACAAGCGGCAGAGATTTATAGAAATGCAGGTAATTTTGCGAGAGTATTAACATTTGGAAGGTCTTTTTTTAAAATTTATGCAAAAGCAAAAAAATCCATTATAAGAGAACTAAAAAAAGTAGATCAGACCATAGTAATGCCAAAAATACCTATTGCCAATGATGAAATTGTAGAAACAGAAATTGTAGATCTTTATAATTATAGAGATATACCAGACTTTATAAAGGAAGAATATTTACATTATTTAGATAGAATAAAAGATTCCGGAAAAGTTAACATGTTTGGTGCTGCAAGACCTCTTCAAGAAAAATTTAACAATGAACTAACATATAAAGTGGCTAAAGAGGTAGTTATGTACTGGATTGAAACATATGCAGAAAGGAATAGTGATTATGAGAACGACTAGAGATAATTTTATTATTGGAATAGTTACTTTATATGGTTTTTTTGGTGTAATGAAATTAGCAAAAGATATGGACGAAAGTCCAAACAGCGAACTGACAATAGGTGATGCTATTAAACGATCTTTCTTGTGGCCAATGTATTTAGAAAAGCAATAATAACATCCAGAATATACCAAGAACCGCTCAAATTTTGCCTCCAGGCTACTCAATTTTCACCGTACGTAGGCTAATATGGGTTGGTAGGTTGCGG
>WSSedA2C3DRAFT_1000037_pt1 | contig 17725 bp, 15 predicted proteins | sample WetSurSA2Cattail_FD_9486 | JGI IMG/M metagenome (IMG submission 9486) | reverse complement strand
GCCACACCAGTGACCCGTGCTTTAATTACAGGCTTTTCGTCCGGAATCCGATATATATCCTGTATAAAGACCAGCCGTACATTCCCTTCCCTTTGAAGATTAGTCTTTACAACAAATTTATCATGACTACGCAGGGGATATTTATAATCGATTTCAACTCTTGTAACAATAAGGTCGATACCTTCTTCATGAAGTTTTGAAAAGCTCAAACCTTTTGAAAGAAGGAATTCATGACGGGCATGTTCAAGATAGTGCTGGTAATTGGCATTATTTACTACCCCCTGGATATCGCACTCGTAATCGCGTACCATAAATTCCAGGCTGTGGGCATATATTGGCAGAGTCATAACTAAGTATGTTAACAGGGTTACAATTTACAAAATATCTCAGAACATGGTCATGGGACAATCTCAAGTAAAAAAAACTTTGATTCCAGGGGATTGATCGTAATATCCTGGTCTCTATAAGGTTTCCCTGTAGGGTCAGAAGCTATAATTTTAAAAGGATTACCGTTTATTGAGGTCAGTAGAGGGATGACTTTTTTACCATTGATCTCCCTTAGATGAATGAATATATATTTCCCGGTTTCAGCCGGTATGGCACTTACCAGAAGAAGATTTTCATCCCAGCCGGAGACAAGAGACGCTGACTTATTGCCATCACCCGGACCTCCTCCCGGAAGGATCCTGGNCAGGAACGGGATGCGTGAACCCCACCCAAATCTTGTTGCAAAGCCGTTTGAGATATCCTCCGATGTGGTCAGATAATATGTCCATGTATGTCCTCCGCGCTGGTCTGCATTGAAGTTTGTAACCCAGTAATTATTCATTGGCCATGAAAAGATATGCGTTCCCTGCGGCATGGCGCCTGCCTTATATCTGCCGGTATTTATGGCCCCAAACTGCATCAGGGGCATTTCCGTGCACCCGAACACGATCTGTGCAGATTGATTTCTAAGGGATGTAAAACCCTGCACTGTGTACCAGTCATTTGAAGACCCGGGAATCTGGTCTTTGCCAGTTTCAATTACCCCTCCCTGAACCTCGGTGAAGTGCCGGGCATCATTAAGATGAAAAGGGAATGCAATATAAATGCCCTCCGGGGTAACTATGCTTTTTTTCACAAGTGAACATTGGACCTCAATCCTTTTTTCTGTATTGAAAAGTCTGATATCCAGTGAGTATCCTTTTGGATAAATAGCGGTTTCTGATTCTCCGAAAAACCTGATGGTTGTAAAAACAGGTCCCCGGACTACGGAATCAAACCATATTGTGTCGAGTGGCTGACGGGTAAAATCATCCAGCTTTTTGCTCTCCATCTGACTACGGTTGCCGAGCTTTTCCAGGATGAATTCAGCCATTCCGTACTGCGAATCATTATCAATTATTTCAATTGATAAGTCTTTGTCGTACAACGACTTAATTACTCCCTTTAAGGGGTCAACCATTATCCTGTACCATTTGTTTTCAAAAACCGACTCCGGATTGTGAGTTTCAATTGTTTGTTCTTCATTTGCAAGGCGGATCATGAATTTTTTATATCCGAAGGGTGGAATGTCCCTGACCCAGATCATCCAGTATGTACCGTCGGACCTGGCTGAAAGAGCCTGTGCGGGATAAAGATTCCCTCCGGAATCGTAAACCACAGGCTTTTTTCCCCTTGGGACAATCTGATGGTCGATGTAAACGGTCACGGGTCCCGACCTGGTCCAGTTCAGGGTGTTGAAAACCAGGAGTGACGGGTCTGATTCCTTCTCGAATTTACACTGCAGGAGTCCAAGCACATCTTCTCCCAGAGATGCAGCCCTCCTGTTTGCCTCCCAGGCATACGATTCCTTGAGCGCCCTTTGTTCCATTGTCTGGAGGCCATAGGGCTCCCTTACACTTTCGGAATATCCTGTAGTATGTTCAGTATAGAATAAAAGCGCCTCGTTCACAAGATCTGTTTTTTTCAAAGTTGCGTCAGGAAGACTGATGTATTGCAGTTTAGCCATTGAGAGCCCGCCTGTGTTAGCTATAAGCGATGCAGCAGCTTTCCTGGTTGTCGCTGTCTCTCTTGCTGATGCCCCGAATCCGTCAGTCCACCAGTCGGGCCAGGCGCCTCTGATAACAGGAAATTCACGGCCATGATCCTTTTCCATCTTTGCGAAAAAGGATTCAGTTGTAGAAATGGATATTTTCGGCCATTCATAAAGCTCGTTCCATTTCTTTACCAGCTCACAGGCGATTGTCGAAGGAGGTGAATTATCGGTGAGGTAACCGGAATGTTGTATTGCTATTTCGTTAAACGGGTAATTCTTTGCTTCAAGCGTTTTAAGGTATTCCAGCACGTTATTCCTGAAACGCTCAAGGTCTCCTGTCTGCATTTCGAATACCGTATTCCCGGTCATGTAGTGCTCTGCCCTGAATGTTAAAAGCCTTTTGCCTGAAGGCGATTCCCACCAGAACATCGTAGGCTTGTCGAAACAAATTAGAGCACGGTGACCATGAGTTCCCATGTTGAGGTACTTAATACCCAGCTGATTGAAGTAGTCGTTCATGCACCACCCGATACCGTTCACGTCATTCTGCATTGCCACATTTACAGAGATGCCCTTATCCCTGATCCTTCCCGCTGCCGCCAGCGATGCCGCAAGTATCTGTTCGTCGGGGAGCTCATCAAAGTTGAAATACATTCCTGTAATTTCTATTCTTCCTTCGCGGATCCTTTTCAGCAGCCGGTCAACCTGTTCGTCCGGACGTGTCTTCAGGTATTCATCAACCGGCCAGGATGCTTCACAGGTCCATCTGAACTTAGCATTTTCAGGATAACTATCGGTAGCATCGCAGTAATCGAGGGCATAATCAATATACCTCAAATGCTCGGCAAGAATTTCTGTCTGAGACCTCGTATACCCTATATCTGTATGCGAATGCTGAATGAGGTCCACTTTCCACTTTTTTACAGGATTGAGCATTACATCAGCCGCAGCAGAAAATTTCCCTGCCTCAACCCTGAGTTTTACCGCAGTTGGTTTATTAACAGCCGGAAGACCTGAGCTTACTGTGTTGTATCCGAATTTAAGCATTGTCCGGGCAATGATCTTTTCCCCTGCATATATTCTTGCTTCCGTGTCTTTGCCAAAATAAAAGATAGTTGCCTCAACAAGCTGCTGTTCCTGATTATCTTTTTTGATAATTGCAGGATAAGTATTCAGAGAGATACCTGTTTTTACAGCTTTCCTGTAAGTCATGTACCAGGAAGTAAGCCCTGCTTTTTGTCCTGTTACCTTTATTCTGAGCGGTTTCCCGGCAATTACATTTTCCATTGGTATTCTCAGCACCATGTATCCGTGATGATCTCCGTGCTGGTCAATCATCATGGAAGTGAAGCTGAGCGACGATCCGTCAGAAGAGGGGATTGTCCATTTGCCATTTCCGTCGGTATGAAAAGTGAATTTTTGCCCGGCATCTGTCTCAAGGTCCATTCCTGCAAATCCCGGACTGGATCCGATTGCAGAAATCCAGACAAATGCAGCATATTTTTTCCCTGCCTGTTTCTCAGCAGCCTCAGTTGACCATTCAAGACAGTCTTTTCCCCCGGTTGCCCTTATCAGGATACTCTCCCTCAGACCAGGTATAAAGGAGTGGTAATTATAATCCTGTCCCGATATCTTTTGAGTAAAACCGTTAACAAGCAAATCTTCATCTGTGAAGAAGATCTGCGAATGTCCTGTATTAGAAGTCAGCTGAAAAAAGCATAAAATGACCAGGAGAAATATTTTCATATTGTTATTATTTAACAAACGCAAAAACAAGGATCGCTTCATCTTCAGATAAGCTCTTTACTTTAATTTGTCTGGCAGCAGCCGGGACAATAAATGTTTCAGCAAAGGAAAATATCTGTCTCGTCCCTGATAAAGAAATAACTTCAATTGCAGTGCCTTCGACCAGGTTCATTACCAGGCATTTATTGTTCGTTTCAAGTTCTATTTCACCCCGGAAAATATATCTCTGCACTCCATACAGGTGTGTTTCGTGTGTCGGCAGACTGAACAGCCTCCAATCTGCCCCTGAATCAATCTCTGCCGGATGCGAAAAGAGCTTTTCTCTTACATATGCCCCTTTTCTTTCGAAACAGAGATTTTCCATAGCTCTTTCAATATTCAGGGTTCTTGGTCTTCCGTCGAGGTCTTTCCTTAACCAGTCGTACATCTTGAATGTGAAGATATACGGAGTTGTGCTGATCTCAAGGACAAGATTATTCCTGCAGGAGCAGTGAATGGTTCCATATGGGATCAGGAAAAGATCGTGTTTGCGGGAAGGCAGCGACTGAACAAATTTTCCGGCATCAAAAGGAGTCCCTTTATCGCGGCTCGTTACCAGTGCGTCCCTGAATTTTTCGCGGTCAATGTCATCACAAAACCCAAGGAACACCGACGCGTTGTCCTTTGTATCAAGTATATAATATGACTCTTCCTGTGTGAAATTCTCTCCAAAATTCGCTTTTGTATATTCAGGCCGGGGATGGCATTGTATCGAAAGATTTCCGCCATCGAAAGTGTCGAGAAAATCAAACCTGATCGGAAAATCATATCCGAAGCGGCCGGAACAATCTCCCAGAACAGACTCTGCACACTGATACATGATACAGTCGAAAGAAGCTTCGAGCATGATGCCTGAACTCTCAAGGACAATTCCGTTCTCCGGTGTTATCAGCTCGAAGGACCATGCAAAATTATCAACATTTTTACTGAGGCCTCCGATATTGTCTGATATCCATTTGCCGCCCCAGGGCCCGGGTTCAAACCATGGCCTGGCACGGAAAGGATTACGGCTTATAGTTTTAAGCGATTCACGAAAATCGTTACCGGAAATCCAGACAGGATTTTCAGGTCTTTGGCCGTCGACGAATATGTCGACAGATTGAAAAATGTGCTGTTTATGGCTGTTTAGGACCGGCCAGTCGATAAAGTAGAAGCGCTTGTACATCTCCTTTGGATCGGAAGGTTCGGACAATCCCAGATTGCTTATACTGCCTGATCTGGCCCTGAATTGTATCTCATTCTTCGGCATGTCGATATAAAGGAGCAATCCCGGCAGACCTGTCAGAAAAGCACCCTGGCCGCAGAAAATGATTATTTCATTATCTTTTTCATATTGTATGTTCCCCGGGGATTCGTCTTTGAAGAAATCTCTGAGAGGCAGCGTACACCGGGTTCCAAAGAGAGGGTCATTGCCCCCTGAAAAAGGTTTTGTCAGGTTCAGAATCGTTTCGGAGTCTTTCATGAACCGGCTGGTTTCGTGCCAGATGGTTTTATATCCTGCGTCATTCAGGAAGAAATCAATCTTCCGCCTGAAATCTTCAAAAAAAACGCCTGAATATCCGTCAATTTTTATAACCCTATGCCTGCAGATTTCCCTGGCAAGAGATGCATAACCTTCGGATATCAGGCTATCCCGGATTTTGAATGTGGGGTAAATATCGTATTTACCGGGAACTGTGGCTTCTTTCCTCGGCGGAAGTATATTCCGGTAAAACATCAGTATTTATTTTGGCCAGCGCCCGAAGAACTTCTTCAGCTTTCCATGAAATTTATGAATGCTGTGCGGCTTGTAGTACATAAGGAAACATTGACCTGAAATATAATTTATTCCTGTTCCCTCGAGCTCTTTAAGTGCCTCCGGAGATTCAGACATTTGCTGGATCCAGATCTGTTTGATGCCTTTTTCCAAAGCTTCTTTAATGACTCCGGCGGTAGCAGATTTCCTGGTCATCACAAGCAGCCCCTTTACTTCGGCAGGAAGTGATTTGATATCAGGATAAACCTTTACACCATGGATCTCTCCGGCATGAGGATTTACCGGGATAATATTCATCCCTTTTTCCTTTAGCTCGCGGAAAGCAGTAAATCCGAATTTTTTAGGATTACGGGAAACCCCCACCATTGCTATTGGTTCCGATGCAATGAATTCCTCAATTTGCTTTAATGTTACCATATAATCAGTTAGTTTTTAGGTGATGAAAGTAAATTTGTTTTCAAATAAGATTCTAAGTATAAAGACTTAAAATTACAATAAAAAATACCAACTGATATATTTTTTATTTACTTGGTAACCGGGTAATTCAAAAGACATATGAAAAATTCTGAGACTCCGCAGGGATATCTTTTTTCCAAGAGGTATTCATACTATGTTTTTATTCTGCTGTTCCTTCTGTACATGTTCGATTATATCGACAGGATGGTTATTACCTCAATGTGGCCATCAATTGGAGCTGCCCTGAAAATAACTCACATGCAGGAAGGCATGCTTGTTTCTGCCGTTTACTGGGCAATAGTGCTGCTCACATTTCCGATATCATTGCTTGTCGACCGCTGGAGCAGGACGAAGACAATAGGAATAATGGCAATAATGTGGAGCATTGCTACAGCCCTTTGTGCTCTGACGGGCAATTATATACAATTGTTTCTGGCCAGGGCTTTAATTGGGATAGGAGAAGCAGGGTACGCCCCCGGCGGAAGCGCCATGATTTCAGGATTATTCCCAATGGAAAAAAGATCACGGATGATGGGTATCTGGAATGCTTCCATCCCTCTCGGAACTGCAATAGGGCATTTGCTGGGAGGAGTAATTGCAGTTCACCTGGGGTGGAAACATGCTTTTGGTATCGTTGCAGCCCCGGGGCTGGTAATTGCATTGTTATTCCTGTTCCTAAAAGATTATAAAACAGTCGATCTTGCAATCGTCGATAAAACAAAGCAGCAGAAAGTCAGGATGAAAAGGAAAGATATGGTCCGGGAATTTATTACCCGTCCATCAGTTATTTACACTTATTTCGGCATGGCGTGTGTGGTTTTTGTAACAACAGCTCTCATTACATGGTTATCGACTTTATTTCAGAATGTTCAGGGAATGCCAATGGATAAAGCAGGAGGGAAAGCAAGCGTGGTAATGGTCCTTGCACTGGTGGGAGCTCCGCTTGGGGGATATCTGACTAGCTTTTGGGAAAAATATCGTCCGGAAGCAAGATTGCTGTTCCCGGCAATTTCAACATTGTGTACTGCAATTATTCTTTTCATTGCCCTGAAAATGCACCCGGGAGCTTTACAATATATTCTACTGTTGTGCATGGGAGTTCTCATAATGTGTTTTATCGCAGGAGCCGCATCGGTAACACAGGATGTGATCCATCCCGGAATGAGGGCAATATCCTATTCTATTGCTGTTATTGTGCAAAACCTCCTCGGATCTGCAATGGCCCCCATGCTGATAGGTCTGATCTATGATAAAACAAATATTCAAACTGCTCTTTCAATACTTCCTTTTATACTGATTGTAGGATCTGTTCTCTTTTTTATAGGGTCAAGATATTACCTGAAAGACCTGGAAAAAGTCGCAAAAATAAAGCTTGAAGCGGCGGTCTAACGCAATCAGGTATTTCTTGCTGTTGTAAAGTAAACAAATTTCTGCAGGGAAGTTTTATATTCAGAATCGGGGTAGGAGTCAAGTATTGCAAGAGCTTTATCGCGGAATCCGTTCATGCGGACTTCTGCATATTCCAGTCCTCCTGAAGTGTTGACAAAGCGGATAACCTCATCAATCTCATCCTTGGTTTTCTTCTTTTTCTTTACGATTGACATTATTTCCCGCCTGCGGGAAGCTGATGCAAGCTCGAGGGCATGAATCAGGGGAAGTGTAATTTTGCGCTCTTTTATGTCATTTCCGATTATTTTTCCAGTCAGTCCGTTGGCTTCATAATCGAGAATATCATCTCTGATCTGAAATGCAATGCCAATGTTTTCACCAAAATCTTTCATGAGCTGAATAGTGTCGGGATCTTCAGTGACAGACCTGGCCCCGGTAGCCGTACAGGCGGATAACAGAGCGGCAGTTTTACTCAAAATGATCTTATAATAATCTTCTTCCTTTATATTCAGTTTTCTGGCTTTCTGCAACTGCAGCAACTCCCCTTCAGCCATTGATTTTACTGCATCAGATACTATTTCAAGCATGTCATACCTTGAGTTTTCAACACTTATCAGCAATCCCTTTGATAGCATATAATCCCCGACAAGAACTGCAATTTTTGAATTCCAGAGGGCATTTATGGATAATGCACCGCGCCTCTCTTCGGCTTCATCGACCACATCATCGTGGACAAGCGAGGCAGTGTGAAGAAGCTCTATAAGAGTGGCTGCCACATAAGCAGATTCTGTGATTTTCCCGTTAAGTCCTGCAGTAAGAAGTACAAGCAATGGTCTCATTTGTTTTCCCTTGCGTCGCAGAATGTAATTCAGGATAATTTTTAGCAGGGGGATATTGCTTTTCATATTTCTGTTGAAATAGGCTTCAAATTCAGCCATCTCCTTTTCAACAGGTTTCTTTATTTCAGCAAGTGCCGACATGCAGGAATATTTCATTCAAATATAGCAATAAATACATTGCGGTAACCGGCTAATGGGCACACATGAACATATTTATATATATTTGTTTATTAAAATGTTTCAGATGGAAATAAAGGAGCTTAATCCTGAAATGATCGACCGTGCAGCAAATATGCTTAAGGCAATTGCTCATCCGATAAGATTATCAATCGTTCAATACCTTGAGGATGGAAAGAAGAGAACTGTAACGGAAATCCACAAGAAACTTGGAATCGGACAAGCCACTGCTTCACATCATCTTGTGATATTGAAAGACCGAGGGGTTCTTTTATCAAAGCGGGAAGGGAAAAACACCTGGTATTTTCTTAAACATACAAACCTGAGGAGCGTTCTGGCAAGCGTAGGGGAGTGCTGTGCTTAACTAAAATCCTTAAACATCTTCTTCTGCCAGATAAGGATTGAAATTACACCGCAGGTTATGGCGGAGTCGGATATATTAAATACCGGCCTGAAGAATATAAATGATTCACCCGGGCGCAACGGTGACCATTCCGGCCAGTGTGTCTGAATAACCGGGAAATATAACATGTCAACCACCCTTCCCTGAAGAAATGATGAATATCCTCCTCCGGGAGGAAACATTATCGCAGGGGCAGAGTAACTTTCACTGAAAATAATTCCGTAGAAGGCACTGTCAATCAGATTTCCTACTGCTCCNGCCAGGATAGCGCTTACAGCCATAACAAATCCCAGGTTGACATTCTTCTTAATTATTGACGAAAGGAACCAACTGATTCCAATAATNGCAATTATTCTGAAGATGCTCAGAATATATTTGCCTATACTGCCACCCATTTCCATGCCGAATGCCATTCCGTTATTTTCGATGAAATGGAGCATCCCACGTTTTCCGAAAATATGGATCTCATCACCGATCTGCATATGCGTTTTAACCCAGATCTTAAGAATCTGATCTATGATGAGAATCAGAAGAATAAACAGAACTGACTTCTTTGCGGTCGACATTTATACTGGTAATAAATAAGGGCCGCAAATTAGCAAAAAAATCTTTATTTCTTAATCCTGAGATATTCTGAATACCTTAAGCTTTATTGAAAATGCCATCGTAACGGCAAGCATTACGAAGAGGCCTATGTTTCCGGCAAGATATGCATAGTCGTTCAATGTGAGCAACACGAATATAAACGTGTACAGGAATATCAGTAGTCCTGTAATTAACAAAACAGGTTTAAAGTTTTTCACCAGCTTCCTCAGGAAAAAGAATATCAGTGTAATGGTCGATAACGCGGCAGTAATATAGGCATAATTAAATCCTATGTGTTCGCTGAGGGCATTAAGAAGTGAAAAGAAAAGAACAAGCGCCAGGGAAACAAGCAGGTAGCTGATTATATGAAGAATCTCACCGGCTGCCATTTCTGCAAAGAGAAGCGCAAGAAACGTCAGCGCAATGAATAGGATCCCGTATTTAGCGCTTCGGAGCGATTTCTGGTAATGATCAGCAAGCAATACGAACTCAACACCAAAAGAATCATTAGCCGGTCTGAATCCACTTCCTGACCAGATCTGCGGGAAATTGCGGTTCAAGTTGGTAACAAGCCAGCCGGCCCTGAATCCGGTGTCGTCAATTGTCCTTTCGGCAGGCAGAAAGGTACCATTAAATCCGGGCGATGTCCAGGAAGAACTAAGATAAACGCGTGTTGTTTTTCCTACAGGAGAGAAACTAAGATCTTCAGACCCGGAAAGAGTCAGATCCAGGGAGAAGGTAAGCGTTTTTTCATTTTCTTTCAGTGGAAAAGGGAAAGATATACCTGAACTGAAAACTTCTGTATCCATTAGTCCGGGTACGGCATCAATGACAGAAGCACCGGTTTTGAGAACAACCCCTCCTTTCAATCCGCGGTTATCGCTTATGCCAACAGTAAAATATGCTTCTTTCAGGAGAATTTCACTTTTTTGATCAGTGTTAATTTCAGGGATAATAAACTCTCCCGACAACCCGAGATTTGAATTGAATACAACTGCCTCATAAATACTCCTGTGTCTTTTTTCTGTCTGAACAACACCTGAAACATTCAGCACTTCGGGCATAATGTGAAACAATATTTTATAAGGCTGTGCTTTTTCATCACCGGGAATAATTCGTACAGGAATATTTAAGACAGGGCCTGATACGTTTTGCTTTCCGGCCCATTGCATAGCTATTTCCTGTTTTACTTTTTCAGAATTCTGCTGTCTTTCACTGATAATCGATTTTATCATCTCAAGCGGGATAAGAAGAAAAAGTCCCATTACTGCAAGCAAAATGATCTTCAATGTCATAGAGTGCTGCCATTTTTTGTTGTCATTGATTTCAATTTTCATAATTATAGAGTTTTAGAAAGTACTTTGATCTACAAAGTGAATAAATAAAAAAATTATTTCTTGCGGATGATATCTTCAAGAGCTTTAAGGTGTATCCGGAAAATCTTTTCTCCGGATTCGGTTGCTGAGTAACTTGTATTAGGTTTTTTCCCGATGAATTTCTTATTGACCCTGATCAAACCATTTTCTTCGAGAGCCTTCAGATGACTGGCCAGGTTGCCGTCTGTCACGCCCAACGCAGCCTTCAGGCTGTTGAAGTCGTAAGAATCATTAACGATGAGGATTGACATTATCCCCAGTCTTATGCGATTCTCAAAGAATTTGCTTAACCCGGAAATGTCAACTTTCATCTTTCGTATTTTCTGTACATTAACAGCCCGTAAATTATATGCAGCAGGCCAAAACCAAAGCACCAGAAGATAATTCCGTAAAGCGGCAGGATCATAGATGCAATACCGGCAATAATTTCTAAAAGACCAAGATATAGAACATCGTTATATGTAAATTTTCCGGCACCGACCAGTGCAAGGCCATAAAAAATCAACATTGACGGAACTACAAGCTGCCAGTTATGCTGGAGATAAAAAATGATTATCAGAATCCCCCCGGTAACGAGCGGGACAAGAAGACTGATAAGCAACTTTTTTGATACCGGAGTCCACATCTTCAGCCCTTTCCGGTGAGCCTTCCTGTAAGAAAACCAGAGTGAGACACTTATTGCAAGAACAAGAACGATCAATGCCAGTATTGACAATCTTATCTTTAAATTGATTAAATCATCAGCCGGTTGTTCAATATAAAATCCATCGCGGAGAAGGATTTTCCCGTCAAGAAACACAAAAACAGCAATTGCAGCTCCGGCCAGGGCTATAAGTCCGGCAAATAACCCCGACAGCCCGCTGAGCGACAGGAAGCGGGAAGATTCTTCCATTACTTTTTTAATGATCCTGAGATCTTCAATGTATTCTGATCGGGTCTCCATAATGTAACTGTTAAAAGTACTTTGAAACACAAAGTAAACACAATTTAATTTAATAACAAAATCTTATTGACGGGAATTTGTCCCGGAACAGATGCTTTTCGTAACTTTCAGCTTCAATATTTATAAAATGGGAGGAAAAACAGCAATAATATTCGGGGCCACAGGGCTTGTCGGCAATCTGCTTCTTGAGGAACTGGCAAAAACAGAAACATATTCAACCGTCAGAATATTTGTAAGGCAGCAAACGGGAATTTCTCTTCCCGGAGTTGAAGAAATAGTGACTGATTTCTCCGATCCTGAGAGCTTGTCCTCACAGATTCATGGAGACGATCTGTTTATTTGCCTGGGCACGACAATTAGAAAAGCAGGTTCAGTAGCAAATATGGAAAAAATAGACAGGGATCTTCCGGTTCTTGTTTCAAAAATGGCACGGAATAATGGTGCCCGTGGTGTAGCAGTTGTTTCATCAATCGGTGCATCATCAGGATCAACGAATTATTATCTCAGGATAAAGGGAGAAATGGAGGAAGAGATCCTGAAAACCGGTTTTGAAAGAATTGTGATTGTCAGGCCGTCAATGCTTCTCGGCGACAGGAAAGAAAAAAGGACTGGTGAAATTATAGGACAGGTAGTTATGAAAACTGTTCAACCGGTCCTGATGGGAAAATTAAAGAAGTTCAGGGCCATTCATGGCAGGGATGTGGCAAAAGCCATGATAGACAGGCTTCAGGGGGAACCAGGACAAATGATTATTGAATCAGATGAGCTGCAGAGAATTGCCAGAGGACATTAATAAAAAACAAAGGTTATTAAAACAGTAGAGACGCTCAAATTAGGCGTCTCTACTGTTTTTATAATTTCGGTTTTATTGGATTTACGGGCATGTAATATCAACATGATTTTGATCCCAGCAATGCCAGTTGGTGTCAGAATAGAAGGCCTGGCATTTAACCCTGCCATTATGATTTGTCGAGCTCCATTCCACATTCATTGATGAAAACTCAGAACCGTTGTAATAATAAATATTATAGCTGGAATCAAAGCTTGGTGATGTAGCTGTAGTTTTATATTCTATGTAGCTGTTCTTGAAGGAATCATTTTTGACATATGTGTATTTGACATATGTCACCTTTGTTCCATCTCCGGTCCAGGTGACTGTAAGAACAGGTGTTGGATCAGCAGAACTATAATTGAGGGTCCAGGATCCGCCTTTTCTGTCAAGGTTTGAAGTACCCTCAAACCACAGAAATTCAGCAAAACCGCCAGTCCCCTCCCTGGTTATATACATTTTCCACAAAACATCTGTTGACCTTATCTGACCAACAAGCCTGGCTTTGAATTTAACGGAAAGGACGGTTACATCATAGCTCCACTGCCAGGTGTTCTTCTCAACCCAGACTGGATCCTGATCAAGAGCCAGATCGAATGATGCCACCGGAACAGCAAGTGTCGTAAATATAACGGCTCTCCAATATCCTGCGACAAGGGCAGAAAACCCCCAGTTATAATCATTGACACCTTTTTGAGCCAGGAAATCTGCTGATTTCTTCCCCGATTCAAAATTTGTAAAGTCAATTATCATAGATTCTTGTGGCGGCAACAATGGGGGATCCCCGTGTTTATTCTTGCATCCTGTCAGAAGACTGGCAAGGAACACTGTCAACAGTAATAAAGTGAAATACTTTTTCATAATTATGCTGTATTAAGTTGTGTAATCATTTCAGGTCATGTATATAACGGTAAAATTAAGCTAAAAGTTGCACAATAAATAATAAATTTGCTTTAACAGGCTCTCGGGCAACTTTTTATCTGAATAATAATATTTGAACATTCTTTAGTTTCTTTTGTTTAACAACCAAAACATTCAGAAATGGCAAATATAAATTTATTAAAAAAATCCGGGCTGGCAATTGTCTTGATGTTTACTGAATTAATTGCCCTTACCGGGCAGATAACTAATTTAAAAACAACTGATATGGAAAATTTAAGCACAAAAGAATTCCCCGCACTGCCATACGCATATGATGCGCTTGAACCTTATATAGATGCAAGGACAATGGAGATACATTACGACAGGCACCACAGAACATATTTTAATAATTATGTTGCTGCAATTAAGGGAACTGTCTATGAGAACATGCCCATAGGAAAAGTGTTCTCAGAAGTATCGAAGGCAGGAGATCCGATAAAGAACAATGGCGGAGGTTATTACAATCATGTGTTCTTCTGGAGAATCCTTGGAAAAGGATCTGCAGGCCCCTCCCCTGAACTTTCTGCTGCTATTGACAAAGCTTTCGGCTCATTTGACAAATTCAAGGAAACGTTCAGCACCGCTGCAAAAACACGATTTGGAAGCGGATGGGCATGGCTGGTAGTTACTGCTGAGAAAACCCTGGCTGTCGGGAGCACACCCAACCAGGAGAATCCACTTATGGATATTTCACCTCTGAAGGGAACACCGGTTCTGACAATTGATGTTTGGGAACATGCCTATTACCTGAAATATCAGAATAAAAGAGCCGATTATGTTGAGGCATTCTGGAATGTTGTAAACTGGGATGAAGTAAACAGATTATATAAAGAGGCAGTGAAATAATATAAGATACAATGTCACCCCCGGCCACCTCTCTGCCAAGGCAAAGAGATGGCTTTTTTATGTGTACAAAAATCTCTTTATCTTAAGTGTTGCTGTTTTCTGAAACGGGACCGGCTGAAGCTCCACCCTGTTTATCTGGCTGAACTTGTTAACCTGTGAGTTGACATATTCCTTTAACTCTGCGAGCAATTCCTCCTTTTTCTCCTCATATTTCTCCGACATGTCATGCTTAAGGTGCTGATACTTCTTTTCCAGCTCCTCCATGTTAAGATGCACATAAGCAACAAGCTTCCCCTTCTTCTGAACAACAAGCGATTCAACTACAAAGCGGAAATTGTTAATAACGGATTCAATCTCTTCGGGATAGATATTCTCACCACTTGCACCAACTATCATATTTTTAAGCCTTCCCCTGATGAAAAGATTGTTGTTTTTGTCAAGCACGCCAAGATCTCCGGTCTTGAACCAGCCATCAGGGGTCAGCACCTCTGCTGTCATTTCAGGTTCTTTAAAGTAACCTTTCATGACAGTTGCTCCTCTTGCCCAGATTTCTCCTTCTCCGGTTTTCTTATCAGGATTATTTATTTTCAGTTCAATATCTTCAATTGCCGGGCCGGTTGACAAAAATACTGTCTTACCGGGATTTGCACCGGCAAGAAGAGGTGAAGTTTCGGTCAGCCCATATCCTATAGCATATGGGAACTTTGCTTCGCGAAGGAATCGTTCAACACTACTGTTAAGTTTGGCTCCTCCGATGCCGAAGAATTTTAGATTTCCCCCAAATGTTTTAAATAGCTTTTTCCCGGCAGCAAGATGGAGCAGCTTCCTGAAGACCGGAATTTTATAGAGGAGCTTAAGTATAAGCTTTTCCCTGAACGTGGGCAGAATCTTATTGAAATATACTTTTTCCATTATCAGGGGAACCGACAGCATAATGGTGGGCCTGACCAGTTCAAGTGCAGGCATAAGAACGGGTGGAGTTGGCGGCTTTCGTAAATAATAAACACAAGATCCTCCGATAAGAGGCAGGATCAGACCCAGAGTATTCTCGTAAGTATGTGACAGCGGAAGCACCGACAAAAAACGGTCATTTTCATCAACAGGCTGGATTTTATATCCCCTGAATGCATTGAATGTTATATTCTTATGCGTCAGCATTACTCCTTTTGAGCGGCCCGTGGTGCCGGAAGTATAGATTATGGCAGCAAGGTCATCTTCCTTTACATCATGGTTTTGTGAAGGTGTTTCCCCCGGATCAAATCCCGATAAATTCTTTTCAGAACTGATAATGGAAAAATCTTCCAGAGAGATCACTGTCTTTAGATTTTCTGACCGGAATCCTTCAATTCTGGAAACAAGACCTGATGATATAAAAATAGCCCGGGCACCTGAGTGCTCCAGCACATTTGCAACTTCCGTAACAGAAAAATCAGGAAGTATCGGAACAATTACAGCCCCCATGAACGTTACTGAGAAATAGGCTAATGGCCAGTTTGGCATATTGGTGCTAAGCAGGGCAACTCTGTCACCCGGGTTTATATCAGCTTTTTCAAGAAATGCCGATAACGCCCTGATCTTTTTTCCTGCTTCTTCAAAAGTTATTGGTTCTTCTCCCACAAAAGCATAAGCGCGCGAATTGCCGCATCTGCGAATAGTTTCGTTGAATAATGCAGGGAAAGTTAGTTTTTGTCTGATCTCTTCCATGATATGGATTTTAATTAATCCGAGGGGCGCAAGTTACGCAAAATTAAGCAACTGGTTGTTTAATAATTGTTAATATATGGGCTTTCGAACAGCGACGCCGCATTATTCGAACCATAAAATCCGGCAGAATAACTAATTTTGACAAGTGTTCAAAATGAAAATTATGAGTTCAATAATCAGGGTCACAAGAGAGTTCACGTTTGAAATGGCTCATGTTCTTGGAAATTATGATGGTCCATGCAGAAATGTTCATGGACATTCATACCGGCTTTTTGTGACTTTATCAGGCGTTCCGGTAAATGATGCAGAGAATCCTAAAAACGGAATGGTGATCGATTTTACCGATCTAAAAAATGTAGTCCTGAAAAAAATTGTCAATCTGTTTGATCATTCAGTTGTGATCAGCAGGGATTTCGACAAGGAAAAGAAGGGAATGCTGGAAAAAACATTCGGGAATACAGTAATCGTTGATTATCAGCCCACCTGTGAAAATCTTGTTGCTGATTTTGCGGGCCGGCTTATTAATGAAATGCCTGACGGGATCTCACTTCACAGCCTGAAATTATATGAAACTGCAAAATCATATGCAGAGTGGTTCGCGGAAGATAATTAAAAGAAGTTTGGAGTGCCTAGAGTGCCTAGAGTGCCTGGAGGTAATCCACAAAAAAGTCAACCGGCTTAAAATTATTTAATTACATTATTACTCCATGGATAATTCCTCAAAAAAATTGTTTCTGTTAGATGCATATGCCCTGATATTCAGATCATATTATGCATTCATTAAGAATCCCCGGATTACATCCAAAGGGCTTAATACTTCTGCTGTATTTGGATTTCTTCTAACGCTTGAAGAGGTACTTCAAAAACAGAAACCCACACATATTGCAGTAGTATTTGATACTCCTGCTCCCACATTCAGGCATGAAATGTACCCTGAATATAAGGCGAACAGGGATGAGACACCTGAAGATATAAAAAAGGCCGTGCCTTATATCAAGAAACTGATTGAGGCATATAAAATTCCGGTTATAGACTATCCGGGTTATGAGGCTGATGATGTAATTGGAACCCTGGCAAAAAAGGCTTCTGAAAAAGGATTCATGACTTATATGATGACTCCTGATAAGGATTTTGCTCAGCTGGTTAGTGACAATATCAGGATGTTCAAGCCCTCAAGAAGCGGGAATGAATCAGTTCAATGGGGTGTTGAGGATATACAAAGGGAATTCCAGGTAAAAGATCCGAAACAGGTAATAGATATTCTTGCTCTCATGGGCGACGCGTCAGATAATATTCCCGGAGCCCCGGGAGTAGGCCCCAAAACAGCCATGAAACTGATATCAGAATTCGGTTCGGTGGAAGAGCTCTTCAAACATACCGACAAACTAAAAGGAAGGCTGAAAGAGATCATTGAAGGGAACAGGGAAAAGATCGAATTATCAAAAAGACTGGCAACAATAGATACCCGGGTGCCGGTTGAGCTTAATGAAAAAGAACTTGAAACGGAAATTCCAGATCCCCGGAAACTGAGAACGCTTTTTGATGAGCTTGAATTCAGAACCGTAGCGGCAAGGATACTCTCTGAAATAGAAACACACGATACACCCGCTGCAGAACCTGCTGCAATTGAAAAACAGGAACAGCCGGCATCCGGTTCTGTACAGGGTTCTCTCTTTTTTGGACCTGAAGAGACAAT
>WSSedA2C3DRAFT_1000035_pt1 | contig 18318 bp, 36 predicted proteins | sample WetSurSA2Cattail_FD_9486 | JGI IMG/M metagenome (IMG submission 9486) | reverse complement strand
CTGTAAAGTAATAAGAAAGAGAGAGGAGTCTATTAAGACTTCTCTTTCTCTTTCGCAAACTTTACTTCAAAATGGCAGTTACATTGGAATGGATGTTTTAAAAAGTCTATTTGTCATTTCGACTTTCAAAAAATTATCTCCTTTTTTCCCCGAAGGGAATTTCTATATAATGTCTCGCAAAAATAACATGGACTATTATGAAAAGGAGAATAAAAATGGACACTCAAAAAGGTGAAGGACGTAATATTGTAGTTAGTCTTATCTTAGCAGTAGTATTTGTATTTTTCGTATTACCAGCCGTAATAAATTTAGGAATATGGTTAATTAATACGATATACAAATTCTGCTACTATAGATGGGGTAAGTGCATCGAAAGTACGATCGTTGACGTAAGAGATGGTTCAATGATGACTATTCGAATGACGAAAAAGGAGGCTAGAGAATTAGGCCTCAATATATAAAAAAAGAAAGAGTAATACTAGAAATGGTATTATTCTTTTTTAATTTTTTATTAATCTTGAAGGAGATAAATAATGAGTTTAAAAGATAACATATATGTATTAAGTAAAGTAGTATCTAAAGAATCCCCAACACTATTAATTATTTGTGGTGTGAGCGGATTCTTAACTTCATTAGCATTAGTTCATAATGCTGGAATAAAAGCAGCACGATTAATTGATGATACTGAAGTATATTATAATAAAGAATTAACTAAAAAGGAAATGCTCGAACTAACTTGGAAATGTTATATTCCAAGTGTTATTTCTTCGACAGTAACGTTAGCCTGCTTTCTTGGCGCCCATTCAATTAATTTAAAAAGAAATGCCGCTATTGCAGGTCTTTATACGATTACTGAAGCCTCTCTAAAGGAATATAAAGCCAAGGTTATTGAAACTATTGGTGAGAAAAAAGAGGAAAAATTGCGTGGCGAAATCGATCAGGCTCGATTATTGGCAAATCCATTGGAGAGTGATTCTCAAGTCATAATCACTGGCAATGGTGAAACTTTATTTTATGATTCATTAAGTGGTCGTTACTTTAAGAATAACTACGATACAGTTAATAGACTTCTTAATGAGTTTAACAGGGATTTAATGATTCAGAATAGTATGTCGTTAAATGAATTCTACCATCTTATTGGCCTAATGCATACTGAGATGGGACGAAATACTGGATGGGATATTGAGTATGGATTGATCACGATCTTATACTCAGCCAAAATAACCTCGGATGGGAAACCGTGTATTGTAATGAATTTTGATCCGAATCCGAGACCAATCTAAATATAAAGTCCTCGCAGAAAAAACCTGGGCTATTATAGAAATACATCTTGTAAAAGGAGAATTAAAATGAAAGAACGTATTGTGAATTTTGTTCTAAAGAATAAGGATATGATCGTGAAGGTTGGTTTACTCACTGGTGTAGCAGTTGGCATTGTTGCCGCTGCTGCAGTAGTAGTCAACAAAATGAGCGATCCTGACTTACTTGCGGATCAAATAATTGACGATGCTTCTGACGAAGCGTCCCCCGAATAAGATCATATTTAAGAAGAGTAAGTATTATGGAAACATAGTACTTACTCTTTTCATTTTTCAGGAGGTAGTAATGAAAAGTCAAAGTTTATATCTGATCATGTTGATCGTTGCATTTGTAATACTAATTTATTATTTTGTTAGTATTTTTGAAAGAGCCAAAATAATGTTTTTCTCTTGAGAGGAGATAAAATGCCATTACTTAGATTTTGTTCGAATTGTAAAATGCTACGATGGTTTAAACATATAATCTCAGGAGATTATGAGTGCAAACGTTGTGGTGAGAGAATCTGGATCGAACCAAAGGAGTAAATAAAAATGGATGAGAAGTGGTTTTGCCCAAAATGTATGGTTTGGAGATTATTTGCTTGGGTCTTGGGAACGACATATCATTGCAAATGGTGTGGAACCTCTGTTGAGATTCCAGGTAAAAAGTAAGAAATATGGATGTCCTACTATCGGTCGCGCGCGGCGATGACAGACCGAGTCCAAAAGGGAACGCGTTAGTTAACAAGACGAAAGTCCTTTATAGACCACGTTCCTTTAAAATATGGGTGTCCGCAACTATCGGTTATGTCGGCGAAAACAACCGAGCCCATATTATTTAATATAAAAGCTTTGAAGTAATAAATTCCCTGGTATGCTCGAGAATGACAAATAAAGAATTGTCATTGTCAATTTCTTGACTCTTCGACATTCTGGGGATCGTGAGAACAGCTACTGTGGTTGGCTGCCCAGTAGCACATTCTTCCTCCTTAATGCCCTGAGTTATATCTTTATACTATTATATGTTTCATTTATCTGTGTATAATAGACGATATGGCCCAGGGCAAAAAGGAATATAGCAATTTCGGAATACAAGACGTGGCCTCTTAGTGAGCACCTGTCTAATAATTCCGCGTTGTAAGTCCTGATTGACCTTAACAGAAGTAGCAGTTATACAACTACTACTCGTCAGGACAAAATATGGTCGTGGCAACGGGTAAAAGACGGGCAGCAGCGAACGTTGCTAGTAAGAGACGTCTACCATATTTATTATCTCTTGAAAGGAGAATTAAGATGGATGAAGAACCAGTTATAAAAAATGTATACTTATTTGTAGTCAATGAAAATGGAGAAGTAAATAGCTTTAAAGGTGATTTATATTCGACTTTTCATCCAAACAAATTATTTTTCATATCTGGCGAAAATCGATTTAAATGTTCGGCTTATCCGGGTCGTTCTTTTCATTTATCGTTGTGGTTATATGGAAACGACATGAAGACAGCTCTTAATACCTTTATTCAGGAGTATGAGAAAAGAAATCTTAGACTTCGGAAAGAAATTAAGAAGCATAACCAGCTTGTTAAGAAATTAAAAAAGAATAGGGAATTGCTCGGGAACTATATCCGAGTGTAGGAATAAGAAACAAGAGACCTCGTCGTGGCAGTGATAAAAGTCGGTTAAGCGTAAAATGCTGCTTAGTAACCTCTACGATATTTTGTTTCTTCTCTAGATGTCCTGCTATATTGATAGACCTCTGAGAAAGTTGAACAGAAAGGCCGTATAGCAGGACAGAGGAACTTTAATAACTCTTGAAAGGAAAAAAAATGAATAAAAATTATATATATGAGGGACAATTATATAAAAGTAATGAAGCTTTACTAAATGCTTTAGAAAAAGATAGTAAAATTATTCCTGAACCGGGTATATTATTTGAATATTTAAAACCAAATAAAGATGGATTAATTGAAGTGCATAAAGAAACTTTCCTAATAATGCTTTCTACAGTTTATCTTTTCACATCTAAACAAGTAACATGTATTATTTTAGAAGAATTTAGTGGACTCACTATTGAGGACTGTGAAAAATTTATTGACTCTAATGAATTTCAATCCTTTTTTAATAGTCGTCGATGTTCTAAAATATCGCTCGAGGAGATATAAAAATGAAACGTGAAGAAAGATATCCTAGTGGTACATATCGTCCTATAACACATGGGGCATATTTGGAATTCAAACAGAAGAAAGAACTTGCAAAACTTTTTCGAATATTATTTGCTTTCTTTTTCTCGATGATCATTATTTTTACTATACTCTCATGCCGGATATATTACTATTGCATTAGTCCGGATTGTTTATCTTTCTGGGGTAGTATAATGGGGATTGGAATTAAACTTGGAGGAATGAAGTGATTTATTTAAAACGATTTCTAAAGATAAAATCCCCATCAGAAACCATTTTCCAACCAAAGTTATTTAAATTTCCGAAACCTTCTTTAAATATAAAAGAATATTTAAAGAGGTGAGTCAAGACCAGCCGAAAGGTGTGATATTTACGCCGAAAGTGGGATTGCGGAATCGACCGATGAGAAACCATCCTAAGTGACCTGGACATCAATAAGGTGTCCCGATCGTATATTCTTGAAAGGAGTTAATATGTTATTTGAAGTGTTCCTTGTGTATTATGCCCGGGAACATACAGAAATCCCGGCAACACGAATTGTAAATATAGCAAGAAAAGTCTACGAGCATTTAGAAGATGAAGAACTAGTGCTTAATCCAGGTGAGACATTAGAGAATAAATTTGATCCAATCCAAAATGAATTAAAAGAAGAAAGTGTAGAATGGACTGGTCAACTTAGGAAATATCTAGAAAAGGAAGTAGAATCTTTATCATTTAATAGTGATCTCCAAGGCCAAGTAACAGTTAATCATTATCCCTTTGATTCGCAAAAAAGTTATGGTTTTACAATAGATTTTTATAATCCAACCGATGCTAAAATATTTCAATCAGAAGTACAAAACTTAATTAAAAATGGTTGGATTACCCAGTCAGATATGTGGGCTTTATTAGGTGCTAAATATAATGATTGGGTTAGTTGTCATTTTGGTTGGAAAAATAGTGATGTAGTAGCTGATATTAAAGTTATTACAATACCACTAGCAAACAAAGAATATTATCGAATAATCTTACCAGCAAGTGATTTACTTATAGGAGAATAAAATGGACCTCAAAAAAGAACTTGAAAAATTGTTAAGTCTGCAAAAAGGGGAAGCATTACCAAAAGAAAAGCCAGTGCAAGGTATTCGGCAATCTAAGCATATGGGAAAGTATTTTAAGGCTACCAAAGCTTATAAGGACGATCGCCAAAAGCAACCTCAAAATCGTCGAAAAAATGGAAGACGGCGGAGGCATTAGTGTTTAAATTTACCACACCAAATGAAGTAATTAAAAATCCAGACGAACATGTAATGCCGCAAAATCCTCCAGTAGCAGGTGAAGAGATTGTTCTTAAATTCGTTATGGAAGATCTTAAGAAACGAGCATTAATGGGCAAAAGAAAATATCATCGATATCTTGAGACCTTTAACGGACGTAATGCTCTTATTGACGCATACCAAGAAGCATTAGATCTTGTCATGTATCTAAAGCAACAGTTGCTTGAAATGGAGAAAAAGGATGAATAAAAGAACTCTATTTATTTTAATTTTTATCATTTGCTTAATTGTTTTTTGCACCTTTTGTTTAACCATTGGACTGGGATCATATTCCATCGCTAATGGACAGGAAGCATTGCCGACAACTGCACCAGTAGAAAGTTGTAGCAATGGAGGCTTGACTGTATTGGATGGTTGTAGATGGATATATCTACCTATAGTAGGAAGGTAAAATGGGCTTTGATAATTGGTCAAAATTCCTGATTCACATCACTAAGACGTATCCAAATAATAATTTATATCTTGGTGATAATCCTTATGAAAAATTCTTAATTGAATTTATTAAAAGTCATCCAGAAATGAGTGAGGAACAAATATATGATCTAGCACCAGTTGCTTATTCTGATATGCAGGAAATTTCAAAACAAGTAAAGAAAGATATGGATGCTGCTATTGCTTCGGTACGTGCGGTAGCTGCTAAATATGAAGCAAGTTGGAATGAGATTTAACTCGCAGAAATTACACATACTATTATAGAAGAGTTAAGTATTAAAACGATAAGTAAAGGTTAATAACTGGAGCTAACAATATTAATGTTTAACTCTTCTTAATTTTTTTGATAAAAGGAGAACAAAATGGACTTTCTAAAAACAAAATTTAATGGATTAATGAATACATCAGTACCTCCGTTAAAGGTGAAGCACTTGGTAATTGGAACAACCATTGTCGTAGGCGTTATGCTAATGCTTACAAGTAAAAATAGAACCGTTGTATTGGTAGGAAATCATTAAAAATGAAGATCTCGAAAGATCAATTAGTAATCGGGACAAGAGTAATCGTCGCGGGCGCTGCTGAATTAAGTAGCATTGCGGTGATTAGCAGAATTGTCGAAAATAACATTCCCAACGACGCCAAATGGATTGATAAAAAATGGTTGCGTTTGGGTGGTTATTTTATAGGCGGTCTCGTTGGAGCTGCGGTGGCTAAACAAGCCTTAGAGGCTATGGCTCAAGCAGAAGATACTACCATCAATGATTTACTTTATAAGGGAACAAAATACGAAAAGAAAGATCTTGAAGTAATAACCGAAATAGATGTTGAGAAATATGTTAAAGATCTTAAACAATGGGATCTCGAGCATCCTCAAGATATAACCACGAATACTAATGGTGGCGGTATTTAAAGAGAGTAGTGCTATGGAGACATAGCACTTTCTTTTTCCATTTTCTCCTCGCAAGAATTACATGGCTTATTATAGAATAATAAACTATTTAAACTCAAAAGGAGAATGAAAATGAACGCTAGATTAGTAAAGGTTACAAGAAGATTGGTACCACTAGGAATGGCAGTTGTTTCAACAGCCTTGGTAATGAATCGAATTAAAAGCGGTTTGAATGAGAACTCGACGGATATAGAAGAACGAGTAACTCGTGCGACTGCCGCATTTTGCGGTGCATTTACCTTTGTTGCTGTTGCTGCAATTACTGAAGGAGTGATTGACGATCTTACGACCGACGAAATTAAAAACGTTGTTGATGTTATCACTGATGAAATTAAATAAGTTGTTAATAAAAGAATACTGTTATGGAAACATAGCATTATTCTTTTTTTTGAAAGGATAAAATAATGGAAGATGAATTGCAAGATAGAAAAGCTCTTGAAAAAAAATATCCAGGTAATTCTTATAATAAAGTAGAAAGTAAAGTCCGAGCACCAGTTATCCAAGGACGTAGTATTAAAAAGAAGAAGACAATTGGCGAACGGTTTGCTACAACGGTATATAGTCAAGAATCAAAAAATATAATTGATTATGTTCTATATGATGTACTTATTCCAGCAGCTAAGGCCACGATTATGGAAATGATCAATAGCGCCTTAGATATCAAATTCTATGGATCTGATAATCGAAGAGATAGACGAGATCGCTCAAGATCTACTGGTTATGTATCATATAGTAGTTATAGTAGTCCTAAAGAACGTAAGCCAGAAAGACGCGAAGTTCTATCAAGACATCCTCAAAAATTTGAAGATGTTGTAATGGACTCTAGGTCTGATGCGCAAATAGTTCTGGATAGCATGGCAGAACTTATTGATGCATATGGAATTTGTACGGTTGCAGAGTATTATGAATTCGCTGGAGTGAATAGTGAATGGACCGATCACAAATATGGTTGGGACAATCTGAGTATGGCAGTAGTTAGAAAAATTAGGGAGGGCTATATTATAGACCTTCCAAGAGCAGAAGCATTAGATTGAACGGAGAAAAAATGATTACTTTAGGTACAGTACGTTTCTTTGCAGGGCGAACAGCTCTGCTTGCACAAAAAATGGCCCCGGAACTTTTCTTAGCTGTTGGTATTGGCTTGGGAATTGGGGCGGCATATTCTCTTTCGAAGACCCAAATTAGGGCCAAGGAAATTAAAGAGGAAATGCATGAAGATTTAGAAGTTATCCAAGCAAATGTTGATTCGGGTCGAGACTACCCGAAAGAAGAAATTAAACAAGATTTGCTTGATATTTATGTTGATACGGGGAAAGAATATGTGAAGTTGTTTGGCCCTTCACTAGTTATGGGTGCAGCATCTATTACATTTATTCTTGCTAGTCATGGTATCATCAAAGGCCGTAATGCTGCATTAATGGCAGCTTATAAGGGCCTTGATGAAGCATATTCTCGTTATCGGAGCAAGGTACGGGAGGAATTAGGTGAAGCCAAAGATTCACATTTTCGTTTTGGAGATATTAAAAATAAAAAAGGAAATATTAAATCCGATGTAACTTTGGTAGATGGAAAAGAAGTTCCTCAATTGGATATTAATAAAAATCTTAGTCCATATCATGTATGGATTACAAAAGATCATATGCAGTTTTTGAATGATTATTCTTTAAATATTTTCTGGATTCAAACCGCACAAAATTGGTTGAATGATCAGTTAAATATTAATGGGCATGTATTTCTTAATGAAGCGTATGATGCTCTGCATTTACCAAGATCAAAAGATGGTGCTATTGTTGGTTGGGTAAAAGATGGACCCGGTGATGGTTTTATCGATTTTGGCTTAACCCAGTGGATGAATGACGGGCCACATACTGATGAGCATGGTGAAGTGCGTCCTATTCTTGTCGACTTTAATGTCGATGGGGTTATGTGGGATCTTATTTGACTGAGAACCTTAGTATTTGGTTCAGATGATAAACTCGAAGACATGGTTAGAAATCCCGATGATTATGTCTTCGAGAATTTCAATCTCGAAAGGAATAAGAAATGTTAGGTAAACTATTAGCAATGGCACTAGGGGGTGCTATTGGTGGAACTGTTGGTTACTTTGTAACCCATTTAATTGTTTATAAAATTGAAGAAATGGCATTTGGAGAAATGGAAGAAGATGATGAAGCAGTGACTTTTTTAGAAGCAAAGAAAGAACCTGAAGCATCTGAAGAAATAAGTTTGATTCCGACTTTCCCCGAAAATGAAGTCCGAGTTCCTAAGAATTATAGTATGGGAAAATCTTCTCTAGACTCATTAGTATCTAAATATAATACTGCTAATGTAAAAGAGTCAGACGAACCATATCTTCTGACCGAAGAAGAATATCAGAATGACAATGGCGAAATCCGCCAAGAACCATTAATATATTGGGCCATTGATGGACAGTTAACAGACATCTCCAACAATCTTATTGAAAATCCAAAAAAGGTAGTTGGATCAACGACTCTAACTAAATTTGGATTTATTCAATCTGATCCAGATATTCTCTATGTCCGTAATAATAAAAGGAATCTCGATTATGAAATTAGTAAGGTTGAAAAATCTTATGCCATAGAAGTTCTTGGTGTTGATGACGAGGTAGAACCTCCAAAGTCTGTAAAACGAAAACCGAAAGTAAGAAAAGTAAATGAAGATAGCGACGATGAATGACGAAAAAACAAGTTATGCTGAGTATTTTAATTACTTATATAAAATAGTCTGTCCTCCTTCTTTAAAGGGAGTATATACTGATTTTATGCACGATCTAGATGCAATTAAATTCGTTTCGTTAGTTGCAAATGATGATAATCGAAGTATGGATGCAATCAAACTTCGAGAGACGTTCCAAGATGAAACGAAAATAATGCTAGATTATAATGATTATCATAAGGTCACTTCTATGCTGGAAGTTTTTATTGCTTTGGCTCAAAGAATGGAATTTACTCTTAGTCAAAATGACGGAACTGATAGAACTGGAAAATGGTTCTGGTTGTTTGTAAAGAATCTAAAACTGCGAGTTTATCGAGCAAACGATCCAAATATTCCTCGCATGCAAAAGACAAACAATGATATTCTACAAAGGTTTCTATACCGAGAATATGATAGAAATGGAAGTGGTGGTATATTCCCACTCGAGTATAGTAAACGAGATCAGAGGACTGTTGAACTCTGGTATCAGATGCAGACTTATATTGACGAAAACGAACTATAACAAAATGGGTGCCTTTAAAGAAGAAGCGGAGCGCAAGTGACCTCGCCAATAGATTTAACCGTGGATCGGCACTGTCAACACCCATATTTCAATCTCTTGAAAGGAGAAAAACAAATGTTTGGAAGCTCATTTTCACCTAGTTGGACCTATATGGTTATTTTGTTTAAAAATAAACAAGAGGGTCATAAGGTAATAGAATTTACATTGCCATCGAATCAAACGGAATATGCTAATGATAACGTAAATGCATATAGATATTTTGTGCATAATTTGCTTAAGGATTTAGGATATGCTGTTTTAGGTGTTGTCTCATCTGAAGATTATATTAATATAGAGCGTGTAGGAATTTCTAAAGAACTGGCTTGCAAATTTGCACTAGAACGAGAAAAGAAGCCACATCCTTTTTATTCTAAAGAGTTTTTTAAAATATTAAAAGATGAGGAGAATGTTGAAAAAAGCATTACAATCGATCAATTACGCAGATATATCCAAGTAAATTCTCGTAAAGAACCAGTATTTAACTTCACCTTAAATGTAACAGATAATGATAGTAATTCGTTAATTATTAACTTCACTCATCCAGACGAAGCTTCAGATTTTCTTATGCATATTAAAAAGTATCATAAGGAATATGGTTATATTACCCTAGGAAATATTTTTAATTATCTAGGAATTGATGCAATGGCAGAAGATTGGATTTGTGGATGGTATAATATAGAAGAAATGGAGATTATTGATAGAATGATAATGCCCAATAATCAAATATATTCTATCGTCTTTCCATCTTCTGTTTATATTAAATACTCTTGAAAGGAGATATTAAGATGGCTCAAGATTTGAATGTATTTTATGAATTTGTAAAAGCAAAAGAGGAACAAGAAAAAAAATTTGTAACTGCCGTGGAATTTGGAATAGCTATCATTTTTCTTGAGCAAGGAATGCTTAATGATGTTTCGAATAGTGAAGAATTTATTCACTCGATGAATGTTCTTATTAAAGGTGCAAGTCAGTTAATTGATGAGGCATCTAAATATCCACCTGGATCTATGATCTCTCTTCAACTCAATGTTGCTGCGATCAAGGCTCGTGAGACTGTTGAAAAATTTCTAATAAAAACTTCTTAAGGAGAAAAATGACTTTAATGCAAATTTTAGAAGAGGAAGAACGTGAAGCACAAGAATTGGAACGACAATCAAAAAAACATGTAGTTATAAGATTCTTTATACGCATGATTAAAAATATATTAAATACTCTTGAAAGGAGATAATAATGTTTCAAAAATCGGCTAATCTTGATTTGGAAAGGGTTATACATGAACTAAAACTAGATAAAGAAAATAGGAAAAGTAAAGAAACTGAACACTTTGATACATTATTCGATGAGATCTTTCAATCACCCGAATTCCAAGCAAAATATAACAAGATGATTCAAGATTTTACATTGGATATTGTACAAAGAATGTTAGTAACAGAACTTGCAACGATGCTCAAAGAAGATTATGTTAAAAAATCTGATCTCTAAAGGATTCTAAATGCCTAGTAACATAACACGTGATGCAATTGCTTGTGCCTTTGAAAGTCTTCTTGAATGCGAAGATGATGAGTTAATCGATACGCTAGGAATGGCATCGGCCTCATCCCTACCATTTGTAGACCAACCGAGTGGAGAAGAAGAATTATGGTTGTTAATTAAAGATATTATCGACTATATTCTTCCATCCCCAACAAGTACGGATATCCATTTGAAGGAAGAATTCGATAATATTACAGCTCTAAATCTCATTTTCATGATCGCTTTGTTAACCGTAGATATTAATGTTGAAGAGGCTGTAGAATTCCTTCAACGAATTGAAGAACCATTAGTTAGAGGCGACTTTATGAGAATGCTTCATAATTGGAACACTGATTTCTCTGGTGCCCAAGAAACCGTGTCTTGGGAAGCAAAAGATAATTATCCTGTATTAGGAAAGTATTTGGAGGAGAAATATGGCAACACTAACAAGCACAGCCGAATTCTCAACGCAGAGGAACCCGAATTCGACTATTAAGTATATATTCATCTTGCTTTTTTTAATAGTGGCCGTAATGGGGATTATATGTTGTGAACATGCAACCACAAAACATGGTAGTGATGCAGATCTTGTTAGACAATGTATGGAAGAAAAAGGCCCCATGCAAGTCTGGAAGCAACCAAATGGCAGGTTTGCTAATATCTGTCAAGTTTCTGATAATGTATTTGGCATCATGATCACGGATAAAACAGGTCAAGGAGCTCATGAAGTTACCTCATATATTAAGGAATATATGACAAAATTCAGTGAGGTTAAGTCATATTTAGAACGTATGGGGGCAGTAAGAATAAAGATTTACTGATCAGCGTGTTCCAATTGGAGCATGTATAGGCCAAACGTGTGCTATAGGGGATGAGCATAATATTATAACCTCAACTCAAAGAGGATTCTATTATGCCCCTATAGCCCGTTGGCAATTTCTTGAAAGGAGATAAAATGGTAGGTATTAAAAGGACTCATAAAAAGAAAGTTGAAATAAAACATACGCTATATTCGGAATTTGAAAAGGCTATGAAGATTCTAGAGACATTTGATAAAAGCAAAGAACCAACCGAGAGTGAAGCGCTTGGACTTCTTTCTGCCTTTGAAATTGGAACTGCAGTACGAATGGAGTTACTTGAAGAGGCTCGAAAATATCCAGCCAATTCAGTAGCCGCATTTGCTTTGGCCAATGTGTCTCAGAATTTAAGTGTATTTTTAAATAATTTCTTTGAGCAATTCAATAAAGGAGATAAAGAAGATGGCGCGAAAGTGTAAAAAATGTGGACGTGAGATTGTGAAAACTGATAATGGTTTTTGGAAAGATCGCACAGGATTTCTTCCATTCTATTGTCTCAATTGGGAATTGCATGAACCTAAGAAAAAAAAGGCGATATGTAAATATTGTGGACGAGACATTACGAAAAAGGGGAAAAATTGGAAGGATCATACAAAAATAAAACGAAAAGAATGCTTTTCTGACTTCCATAATCTTCATCGTAAACACAAACCTGCTAAATAATGATGTAGAAACGGCGCTACGTCATTTTCTTGAAAATCTCACGTCCTGGACTGGGTAGCTAGTTCGTGAGTCATTTTCATCCTCCTGAGACCCCTGCTATGTCGATAATTTTCTTATTTCCTGTTAGTGTTTCTTATGAGATGCTAAGGACGGCATAGCAGGCGGGGTCGCAGAAATAACATGGGATATTATAGAAGGAGATGATAAAATGTATAAATACATTTGTGGTGTTTGTGGAAACAAATTTGAAACAGAGAATATCGAAGATGATGAATACTGTTCAATGAAATGTTTTCATGCGGATGAAGCAAGAGAAGTTGAAAGATTAAATCACGAATTTGAATTGAAAGAAGAAGAATTAAAAGATCTTAACTATCGTATTTTCAGAGAAATATATGTGCTGAAATAATGATAATGAAGAGAATGAATAATTCTCTTCTTTTTTCTCTTGAAAGGAGAATTGAAATGGAACTCGTTGAAAGAATTAAATCGTTGAAACAAGTAGGTTATTGTAATGCGCAAATTGCACAAGCTCTTGGAATTGAACCATCCGAAGTTCACTCGCTTTCTTCTGAAAAAGAATCTCCAAGAATGAAACTCTGGTTAGTGATTTTCCCAGAACCAAAATATAGTACTGTGGATATTGGAATAAGTGCTATTATTGCCGCAAACACCTTGAGTGATGTTAAGGCAGCAATTCTAAAAGAAAAAAAGATGAGTGTCTTGGGCGATCGGTTTCCCGAGGATTTAGAGAAAAGCAAGTATCAGATCATTTCTCATACCTCTGTATATAAGCGCCCCCGTGTTGTGTTAGTCGATTATAGGAGCGGTTAATATGTGCTTTAAACGAAAACCCAAATATAATTGGACACTAACCATTGCAACAGACAATGCAAATTCTGCAGATCAAGCATATGAATTTAGTAAAGAGCAACTAATTTTGGTAAATGACACATATTATGCAACTATTAAACGAATGAACGATTTTTGTTTGTATGTTGTTGATCATGTGCTTGGAGTGATCAGAATAACTGCGGAAACTTATGATGAAGAAAGCGATTTTAAAGTAATAATTAGTATTAAAAAAGTCTCTTGAAAGGAGAATAGTATGTCGGATGAATATGACGCTACGGCAGCATTTGAAGCGGTATATAATTTTGATGAATTTAAAAGCATAATTCTAGAATTGGAAACAAAACTAAATGCTAGTATTTCTCAAGCTGATTCAGTTGCCGACGAATTGATGAAACTTCGTTATATTTCTGGAAAAGCAATTAAACTATTTAATAGTATGGCATTTGTTGTGCTTTACCATCATCAAGGTATTAGAGATGAATTTAAGTATCATGGAGTTTTTAGTAATAATTTAAGAATTGTTTATGTTGAGGATGATCCAATGTTTATTAATAAAATATTTGGATTGCACATTATTGGTTATTGGTTTGAACACGATACGAATTTACAATGCCAGGAGATTATAAAACAAAGAATGCTACTAACTAGTGATGGACTGCTTACTTTAAAGAGGGAAAATGAATAATAAAACTTACATTCCAACTGAACCTGAAAAGTTTTGTTGTTTTATATATCTAGCAGTGAGTCTTATCCTTGGAACACCCGCAACTGTATATATTCTTGATATTCTTGGCATTGCTTGGAACCAAGTTGCTATGTGGATTATTATTATGTTCTTTTCACTTTTCACAGCTTGGTTAAGTGTGCCATTGGCCATAATCGTTTGGATCATAAATAAAATTATTTCTTAAAGGAGAATAAAATGCCATATCCTAACTTTCACGCGGCTCGGGTTAAAGAACCGCGTAACTTCGTAGATGGAAGTCTACGAACAAAAAAGGTACCTGGTACAGTTGGTATTACAATGATCGTAGGTCGACCATGGTCTGGTAAAGGTGGAATGACTGTACAAGCTTATCGTTTTGCCAAGGAGTTTTTTACTGCTGACCAAGCTAAAAAATGGTTAGAAGATCATAAGGTTGCTTATCTTTATTTTGAGAAAGCAACTGAGTGAGGTAAAAATGATTGATAAGTTAACACTCAAAATCTGGAATGATAAAGATACTGAATCTGATACAACAAATATTAGACTTATAATCAAGATTGATGGAATTAAGTATGAAGCCACTAGATTTATTAAGCCAAAGTTTGTAATCAATGATAATGTTGTCTCATATTTGAAACAAATAGTAGTACCAGAAATAATTGAGAAGTTGATTGAAGATCATGTAGCATTGCATGGGGAAAATGCTTGAAAGGAGAAAAATGGAAGTACCAAGAAGAACCAAAATATATAAAGTAGTAACTGCTGAAACATCAGAAAAATTAGAAAAAAAAGTAAATAATTTGTTACTTAATGGATGGGAATTAGCTGGCGGGGTATCTGTGTCTATAGTAACTGACTGGCGTGAAAATGATCTTACGGCGGGTTATTCTACAGGATTTTATGCGCAAGCAATGAGTACAACTCTTTGAAAGGAGAATGAAATGGAAGATTTATTAACAGATATTATTTATGTAGAAGAACTTAAAAAATTATTTAAAGATTTGTCCGAGAATTTGTCACTAAAGACAAAAAGAATAGTTGTTCCTTTTGGTACTACTAGGTGGATTGTAAAAATCTTTGAAAAAGATCCTACTTTTTGGAACTATCAAAATCCCTCAGAAGTTGCGGAAACTAAAACCATTACAATTCCACTAATCAATGTCTTTGGGCATTATATTGGTTATAATGCAGAAGTGGATACTTTGGTTATGGCTGTGGAGAGAATGAAATGAGAACAAAGGAACAACTTAATAATCTGCGAATAGTGATGGCTTATACGATTGGTTTACCACCACAACTTTTAACGGATGATCGAGTTAATGCTTGGGGCGATTCAATTCAGACCGAGGCTGATAAAATGTATCATTCTGACTTTGCTATTAAATTAAAATGGAATGGTGAAGACAAAGAATGGCCTGAGATTTGTACCGAAACAAAAACCGTTCATTGTAGTATGTACACTGCAAAAGAAGCCTCAAAAAGGATCTTAACTGGAAATCTCAATGTACATTCAATTCTTATTGTGGATTGTAAAAATAAAAGAGAAACTCCACGATTGGTAGAAAGAGATGAAGAAGAAAAAACAATTTGCTCGTAGATTTATTCAGTCTGATTATGACAATGGGTATGACGCAAGAAAAAGAGGTGAAAAGAAAGAAAATAATCCATATAATATTAAGGCTAATTCATTTGCCTGGTTTTCTTGGGACTGTGGATGGCGCGCAGCTAACGAATTATATAGTGATATAAAAATTCATTAAACACTCTTGAAAGGAGACTGAAAATGGACACTATTGTATATGCTAATGGATCACAAGAAATTGTTATAACCGTAAAAGAAGTATTATTTCTTATTGTTGTTCCAGTTGTATTCTTAATTTTGAATTGGAGCTCGCATAAACTTGCTAATCTGGAAGGCAAGGCAAAACAAAATGGACATTAATATGCTTTGTATCTGGTCGTTCTTACTAGTTGTCATAATCTTTCTATTTGCTATTGGGATTATTCGTAGTATTGCTCGATTTTCGGGAAGACTATTTAGTATTACCGTTATTTATGCAATGATACTACGATTAATCAAAGAAATCAAGAAATAGTTTTAAAACTCACCCGCAAGAAAGTTTTGATTTTGTGACACTTTTTTCAGTTTTGTGACACTTTTGTGACACTTTCAAAAAAAAAGTGTCACAAAAATTGTCATTTTTCAAACTTTCTTGCGGGTGAGTTTGGAACTTTTTGCCTTTTTTTTCCTTTTTTTTGCCATTTTTGGACGTTTTTTAGAATTTTTGTGACACTTGTGACACTTGTGACACTTTTTTTCTTACCTTTGCTAGAAAGTTAAAAATAATAGTATATATAGAAAAGTTTTATGAAAAAAAGTGTCACAAACGTCACAAGTGTCACAAGTTTTGAAAGGAGATATTTATAATGGATTTCTTTACAATCAAAGAAAAAGTAGTTAAAAATAAGAATTTAGAGATTTTTCCTGATTTTAATATCATTAAATCAAAGGATTTAATGGTAAGAGGAAAAGCTTTTTATGCAATCTGGAGTGAAGAAGTTGGACTATGGTCCACTAATGAATATGATGTACAAAAAATAGTCGATAAGGCATTAATGGATTATAAAACCAAACTAGAGCAAACTACCGATAGTTCCTCAGTTCATGCTCTATTAATGAATGGCTTTTTATCTAATAGCTGGAAACAATACAAAGCTTATTTAGCTAGTCTTCCAGATAATTATCATCAATTAGATGAATGTTTAACATTTCAAAATGATGATATAAAAAAGAAAGACTATGTTAGTAAGCGTTTACCATATTCTTTGGAAGAAGGATCAACCAAAGCGTATGATGAACTTGTTAGCACATTATATGAAGAAGAAGAAAGAGCAAAATTAGAATGGGCTATTGGATCGGTTGTTGCTGGTGAAGGAAAAGACATTCAAAAATTTGTAGTTCTTTATGGTGAAGCAGGTGCTGGTAAATCAACAATGTTAAACATTATTCAAAAGTTATTTGTTGGTTATTATACAACTTTTGAAGCTAAAGCGCTAGCCTCATCTACAAATGCATTTGCTACAGAAGTATTTAAAAACAATGCGTTAGTCGCAATTCAGCATGATGGTGATCTATCCAAAATAGAAGATAATACAAAATTAAATTCTATCGTTGCTCATGAAGAAATGACAATGAATGAAAAATATAAAGCTAGCTATACAGCAAAAGCAAATTGTTTTTTATTCATGGCCACTAATAAACCTGTAAAAATAACTGATGCTAAATCTGGTATTATTCGACGTTTAATCGATGTAAAACCGTCTGGTAAAAAAATAGCAGCATTAAAGTATCAAGATCTTATGTCGCAAATTGATTTTGAACTAGGTGCTATTGCTTATAAGTGTAAACAAAGATATTTATCCATGGGTAAAAATTACTATGCTGCGTATCGTCCATTAGAAATGATTTTACAAACAGACGTATTCTTTAACTTCATGGAATCAAACTATGATTTATTATCAGAACAAAATGGTATAAGTCTTCAACAAGCATATTCCATCTATAAAACATATTGTGATGAAGCTCTTGTTGAATTTAAATTACCTCGACATAAATTTAGGGAAGAACTTCGAAACTATTTTGAGACTTTTGATTCCATAGTTAGACTAGATGATGGAAGACAAGTTCGTTCTTATTATTCTGGATTTAAGAAGGACAAATTTAAAGTTGGTGAAATAGTAAAAAAAGAAGAACACCCTAGTTGGTTAGTTTTAGATAGTGATGAATCTGTATTTGATAAAATTGCTAGTGATTATATAGCACAATATGCTAATGAGAAAGAAATACCTAGCAAGAAATGGAGTTTAGTAGCTACTACATTAAATGAACTCGATACTACAAAGTTACACTATGTTAAAATGCCTTTAAATCATATTGTGATAGACTTTGATATAAAAGATTCTGATGGAAATAAGTCTTCTGAAAAGAATTTAGAAGCAGCAACAAAATTTCCTCCAACATATGCAGAATATTCTAAAAGTCAAACTGGATTACATCTTCATTATTTTTATGAAGGAGATCCAAAAACATTAAGTAATTTATATAATGAAGGAATTGAAATAAAGGTCTTTATTGGCGATTCCTCTTTAAGAAGAAAACTTAGTAAATGCAATACGTTCCCCATAGCAACAATTAAGGGGGGTTTACCTTTAAAAGGAGAAAAGGTGATTAATACTGAAGTTATAAAAAATGAACAAAGTTTAAGAAAATTGATTA